>Ga0187889_10001006_pt1 | contig 31772 bp, 27 predicted proteins | sample June2016WEW_7_10_2_FD_132992 | JGI IMG/M metagenome (GOLD analysis project Ga0187889, IMG submission 132992) | Peatland microbial communities from SPRUCE experiment site at the Marcell Experimental Forest, Minnesota, USA - June2016WEW_7_100 | ecosystem: Environmental > Terrestrial > Soil >... | reverse complement strand
GAGGAATTCGGGGGGGCTCGCCGCTCGCGGGCTAGTGGAGGAAGCCTCGCGCCGGGAGAGGGTGAGGCGCTGCCCACCGGCAAGCTTCCTTGAGCTCTCCTCCTGCCCTTTCCTCCGTCGCGATCAAGCGCGCGGCCGAGGCCGTTGGCTTCACCCTGGTCGGGCTCGCGCCCGCCGAGCCGCTGGACCCGGCGCCCTTGCGGCGCTGGCTGGCAAGTGGTTACGCCGCTCAGCTCGCCATGGGCGCCGACATCAACCGCCGGCTCGATCCTACCGCCGTTCTGCCCGGTGCGCGCACCGTGCTCGTGCTCGGCATCCCCTATGGCTCGCCCGCGAGCCGCGCCGCCCCCAGCGCGATTGCGGATTATGCCCGCGGTCGTGACTACCACTACACCCACCGCGACCGCATGCGGCTCTTGCGCCACCGCCTGATGGCTCTCGCTCCTGGGCTGCACAGCTACGCCTGTGTGGATGCGGGTGCGGCGATGGAGAAGGCATGGGCTGAGCGCGCCGGCCTCGGCTTCATCGGCAAGAACGGGCTCGTAATCAATCGCTCCTTCGGTTCACGCTTCACCCTGAGCCTGATGGTAATCAACTGTCCGGTGGACAGCTACGATGAGCCCCATCCCCGCCTATGCGGGCCGTGCCAGAGCTGCCAAGCCGTCTGCCCCACCGCCGCCCTGCCCTCGCCCGGCGTGGTTGATGCCCGGCGTTGCCTGGCCTATCACACCGTGGAAAACCATGGGCACATCCCGAGCGCTATCGCGGCTCGCCTGGGCCCGCGCGTGTTCGGCTGCGACGCCTGCCAAGCCGTCTGCCCTTTCAACTCCGTCCTCCCTGCGGGCGACCCGCGTCAAGCGCCCCGGCCGCTCGGGCTGATGGACGCGTTGGCCATCGCGGCGCTCACTCCCGCCGAGTTTGCCGTGCTGGTGGCGGGAACCCCTATGCGTCGCATGGGCTACCACGGACTGCGCCGCAATGCCTGCCTGTCACTGGGCTCGACCCGGGCCCCCGGCGCGCGGGCCGTGGTAGAGCGCCTGGCCTTGGACCCCAGTCCCCTGGTCAGCGAGGCCGCGCGGTGGTCGTTGCCGCGCCTGTGACGGCTCGCTCACCCGGGGACGCCGGCCCGGCGGCGGGCAGCGCTCAGGGTGTTGGCCAGCAACATGGCAATGGTCATGGGGCCGACACCGCCCGGCACGGGGGTGATGGCGCCGGCCCGTTCGACCGCCGCGGCAAACTCCACGTCGCCCACCAGCCTGCCCGAGGGGAGTCGGTTCATGCCCACGTCGATCACGGTCGCGCCCGGCCTGATCCAGGCGCCGCGAATCATTTCCGGTCGCCCTATGGCCGCCACCAGGATCTCGGCTCCCCCGATCACACCTGGCAAGTCCCTGGTCTTGCTGTGACAAGTGGTCACCGTGGCATCGGCGTTGGTCAGGAGCGCGGCCACCGGTTTGCCCACGATATTCGAGCGCCCGACCACCACCGCATGGGCGCCGCGGGGGTCTGCTCCCGCTGCGGCGATGAGCTTCATGATGCCGTAGGGCGTGCAGGCTATGAAGCGTGGCTCGCCAATGAGGAGCCGGCCGAGATTTTCAGGATGAAAGCCATCGACGTCTTTGGTGGGATCGATGGCGAGCAGCACGCGCTTGCTGTTCATGTGCCCGGGCAACGGGAGCTGGACGAGGATACCGTCGACCCGTGGGTCGAGGTTGAGCTCGCCCACCAAGCTCAGCAGCTTGTCCTCGGACGTGTCGGCGGGCAGGTGGTGATCGAAGCAGGCGAAGCCGGCCGCGGCCAGGGCCTTGGTCTTGTTGCCGACGTAGATGCGCGAGCCGGGGTCGTCGCCCACCAGCACCACGGCCAGTCCCGGCTTCACGCCCAGGTGGAGAAGGCCCCTGGCCTCCTCGGCCATCTCGTCGCGCAATCGGGTGGCCAGGGCCTTACCGTCGATGATCTTGGCTGCCATGCCCTTGGCACTAGCACGCTGGCCTGTCCCTGATCAACCGCCTGATGGCGGTCGCTATCACCCGTGCGGCTCGAGGCGTTGCTTCACAGCTCGTTGCCTATGGTGAACTCGAAGACTATACCGTCCTCGCCCGGCAATGGCTTGTAGGGGAGGCCCCACTCGAAGCGCAAGGGACCGATGGGGGAAAACCAGCGGAAGCCGAAGCCCCAGCTCGCGCGCAAGCTGGTGAGGGGGAAGAGCTTGACACAAGGGTTGACCGAGACGTCGGCCCACGCGGGGTTGAGCCGGCAGTACTGCTGTTCGAGGTTGTACGAGTTGCCGACGTCCGTGAAAACCACGCCTCGTATGCCCATCTTCTCCAGGATGGGAATCTCGATCTCCGCCTTGCCAAGCACGCGCAGGTTGCCACCCACGGAAAAGGTTTGCAGGGGCGAATCGGGATTCTGCGAATTGGGGACCAGGATCTTCGGTCCCAATGAATAAAGGGAAAAACCGCGAATATCATAGATGCCGCCCATGAAGTAGCGCTCGAAGATCGGGACACCTTCGGCATCTCGGCTGGTGATGAGGCCGGCCTCGGTCTTGAGCCGCAAGGTGAGCGGACCAAGGGGATAGAAATAGCGCAAAGCGCCTTCGTAGCGACTGAACTGGCTCTGGGATAGGAAGGCGGGCTCGGCGAATTCAGCGGACAGGGTGTTGTACCAGCCGCGATGCGGGAACATGCGATCGTCGCGGGTGTCGTAGGCAAGCGAGAGACGAAACGAGGAAATGACACCCGAGTGGAGCAGGTTGGCGAGCGAGCCAGCGGGCAGTGGGCTGCGCTGGCCTCCGGTGAAGAGGTTGCTACGTCCGCCCGTCTGCACACTCACGTCCTGCAGGGTGTAGGTCACGAACGCGCGCAGGTTGTCGGTGAGGAGGTAGCCCCAGGTCAGACTGCCCCCGCTCGCCTTGCGGTTGAAGCTCAGGTAGTAGGTCTGCTGGTTGAAGAGGTTGAAGCCGAACGTCACGTTGGTATCGAGAAAATACGGATCTTGGTACTGGAACATGTAGAGCTGGCGCAGCCCCGAGACCTGGGCCTGCAAAGTGGCCGAGGTGCCCCGCCCGAGCAGGTTGTTCTGGGAAATCTGAGCTTGAAAAATGAACGACTCCACCGAGGAGAAGCCGGCGCCGACCTGGAAGGCGCCCGTCTGACGCTCACCCACCTCGACGTTGACGTCCATGGTGTCGTCGCTAGACCCGCGTTTGGTCGTAAGGTCGACCTTGTCGAAGAAGCCCAGAGCATTGACCCGCCTTTTCGAACGGTCGAGGTCAGCTTGGCTGAACTGCTCTCCTTCGTAGACCCGCATCTCGCGGCGGATGACCTTGTCCCGTGTCTTGCTGTTGCCGCGAATATTGATGTGCTCGAAAGTTACCAGCGGACCCTTCTGGATATCGAAGGTCAGATCGACTAGGTGTTGCTTCTCGTCGACGCGGGTTTCGGGCGTCGAGTTGACGTAAGCGTAGCCCTTGTCCTTGTAGAGGTCGGCTATGTTCTGTACGTCCTGCGCCACCTTGCTGCGGTTGAAGACCTCGCCCGGCCGCGCTTGCAGCTTTTCGAAGTAGGCTGCGCGCGACTCGAGCAGATCGCCCTTTATGTCGAGGGTGCCGATGCGATACTGCTGGCCCTCTTCGATGGCCAAGGTGATGTAGAGCGAGCGTCGGTCGGGCGAGAGCTCCATCTTCGGGTCGCCGACCTTTACGTTGATGTAGCCGCGATCGAAGTAGTAGCTCTGGACCAGCATGATGTCGCGCTGGAAGACATCCTCCCGGTAGGTGCCCGAGGAGGTGATGGCGGAAAAGAGGTCGCCCGGCTGGGTTAAAATGACGCTTCGGAGCTCGTCGTCGCTGACCGTGCGGTTGCCGGTGAAGTTGACCCGCCGGATTTCGACCTTGCTATTTTCGTGTACGCGAAAGTAGACATCCACCTCGCCAGGGCTGTCGCGATGAAGCTCGTATTCGACCTCGGCCATGTAGAAGCCGCGCTCGAGGTACAGCTCGCGGATCTTCTCGACGTTCTTCTTGATCTTGGCCAGGTCCAGCACCTGGTCCTTCTTGAGGTCGAGCACCTCGTTGATCTTGCTCAGGCCGACCTCGTCGTGGCCGGAGACATAGATCTTGCGTACCGACGGCTTCTCCTTGAGGACGAAGGTGACGACCAGACCGCCCTCCGACTCCGCCGTTTCGACCTGAACGTCTTCGAAGTAGCCCATGCGCCACAAGGTGCGCACGTCTTCCTGCAAGACCTCCTTGCTCAGCACCGTTCCCGGTTTGGTCTTGAGGTTGACGCGCAGGGCATCGTCCTCGACTTTGCGGTTGCCGCGGAAGTGTACGCGGATGACGTCTAGCTTCGGCATTGCCACCTTCGGGGTCGGCAATTCACCGGTGGCCAGGGACGGCTCGCGCAGGCGCGTCCCCGCGGGGCCGGTTTGGCCCCGGGCCAGCGCCGGCAGCGAGCAAAGCGCCACCACCCACCAGAAACCAGGTCGCTGCCTCAAGATTCCTCCACGATCTGACCATCGGTCATGCGCAGCTTGCGGTAAGCCCTGCCCGCCAGATCATTATTGTGGGTCACCAGCAAGAGTGTCATGCCCAGCTCACGGTTTAACTCGAAGAAGAGGTCATGCATGGCCTGCCCGGTCCGGGTGTCGAGGTTACCGGTAGGCTCGTCTCCCAGGAGCAAACGCGGCGACAGCATCAGAGCACGGGCCAAAGCGACACGCTGCTGCTCGCCGCCCGATAGCTCACCCGGACGATGGGTCAGTCGTTCCTTCAGCCCCACCCGCACCAGGACGGCTTCCGCGCGTTCCGCGCTGTCCTTGCGTGAGTGCCGGGCGATCAGGGCAGGCATCATCACGTTCTCGATCGCGGTGAACTCGGGCAAGAGGTGGTGAAACTGAAAGACGAAGCCGATGCTCGAGTTGCGGAAGTCGGCCAGCTTGCCGGGTGACAGCGAGGTGACAGCGGTCCCGTCGAAGAGGATGGTCCCCCGCGTCGGGAGGTCCACGGTGCCGAGCAGGTGGAGCAGAGTCGACTTGCCCACGCCCGATGCGCCGACGATCGAGACCAGAGCACCGGAGGGGAGGTCGAGGTCGATGCCCCGCAGCACCTCGATGCGGCGGCCGCCGTGGTCGAAGACCTTCCACAGGTCGCGCACGACCAAATGGGCGCCTCCGCTGGGGGCGGGATTTACGTTGTCCGGCGCCTTTGCCGAGGCCATTGCGTTTGGCACCGTACCGATGGCTACCTCTGCTGTCAACGGAGGCGATCTCATGCCGCTCTATTGCCTACTCGTAGCGCAGCCCGTCCACCGGGCGCATGCGCGCCGCCAGTCTGGCTGGATAGATCGTGGCCAAAAGACACAGACCGAGCGCCGAGCCGGCCACGATCATGATCTCGCTCGTGCGCATCACCACGGGCAGCTGCGTGATGTAATACACGTCGCTGGGGAGCGGCAGGCCATAGCGCTTGATGAGCAGACAGCCGGCCACCCCGACGAGGACGCCGGAGACCAGTCCGATGAGGCCAATATAGAGTCCCTCGGCGACAAATACCCGCTCCACCGCGCCGTCGCTCGCTCCCATGGCCTTGAGGATGGCCACCTCGCGCGCCTTTTCCGTGGCCATCATTATGAGGGTAGATACTATGGAGAAGGATGCCACCAGAGCTATGAAGGTGAGCACCACGAACATGGCGATCTTTTCCAGGCGCAGGGCCATGAAGAGGCCTCGGTTGAGCTCCTCCCAGGATTGGGCTTCGTAGCCGGGGCCCAAGACCGCCCCGATGGCAGCCGCTATGCGCGGCGCGTTGTCAGGATTGTCGGCGCGCACGTCGATGCCGGTCACCTCACCCGGCAGGCGAAGAAAGGCCTGTGCCTCGGACAGGGCTACGTAGGCCAGCTTGGCGTCGAACTCGTACATGCCGCTGTAGAAATGGCCAGCCACGCGGAAGCTCTTGAGCCCTGGCATAGGGCCGTTCGGGCCGATCTTGCACAGTGGGCAGACCAGGTCGACCAGGCTGCCCGGGAAAACCCGCAGCGTGCGCGCGTAGAGCTCCTCACCCAGTATGATGGTGGGTGCGTCTTTGGCACTGTCGTCGCTCAGGGGATCGACGGGCACGCGCTCGGGATGGGCCAGATCGGCGATAGAGCACTCACGCGTGGCGCGGCCCAGATCCAGAACACTGGCCGCGCTGGCTGGATCGATTCCGCGCAGCACGATTCCCGCCGGGGAAGCGCCCGAGCGCACCATGACCTCGGCCTCGAGGTAGGGGGTAGCCCCCGAAACCCCGGGCACGCTCAAGATGGTCTGGCGAACTCGTGGCCAATCGAGAAATGGTCGATCGTCAGGCACGGTGATCACCACATCCGCTTTGGCCCCTCGGATCTTGCCTTTCAGATCGGCTTCGAAACCGGACATCACCGACAGCGCCACGATGGGGGCCGCCGTGCCCAGAAATACCCCAAAAATCGAGATGGCGGTGAACAGCGTGAAGCGAGCGAACAGGCGCCCCACGTACATCACGATGCCAGCGACGATGACATCGACCACGCCGGCCACGTGCAGCCACTCGTAGACCGGATTAGGACGCGTCGAGGCAAAGGCATAGGGGTCGCGCAGGGGGCTGCCATGCAACTTGAGGAAGACCAGGTCGGCGACGCCCAAGAGCGCGAGCACCAACCCCACCTTGAAGGCGCGTTTTCGGCGCGAGCGCCGCTCGGGATCGCGCAAGTGGCGCCAGGCTACGAACCACTCGAAGCCGCGGGTCATGGTCGTGGCCACGTATCGCCGTCGGCGCACACCGGCAGATTCAATCCTTCCTCATGAGCGGGAACAGTATTACGTCGCGGATAGAGGGCTGGTCGGTGAGCAACATGACCAGGCGATCGACACCGATGCCCTCGCCTGCCGTGGGCGGCATGCCGTACTCGAGAGCCCGGCAGTAGTCTTCGTCGTACTCCATCGTTTCTTCCGCACCTCGAGCTTTGGCTTCCACTTGATGCTGGAAGCGAGCCCGTTGATCGGCGGGATCGTTGAGCTCGGAAAAGGCGTTGGCGTGCTCGCGCCCGACGATGAACAGCTCGAAGCGCTCTACCTGGGCGGGATCGCTGTCGCTGCGACGCGCGAGTGGCGAGGTCTCGGCAGGATATTCCACTACGAAAACCGGCTTCTCCGCCGGCAGGGCCTGCTCGCCCGCGTAGTCGAACAGCGCCCCCACTCGATGGCCGTGGCTGGGGCACTGGCGCAGTGCGCTTGCGAGCTCGTCTTCTCGCGCGAGAACGCCGGAGCTGGCAACCCACCGTGCGAGCGCCGGCTCGTCGTCGAGCAGGGGCCGCTCGAGGCTGGCGGGCAGCCGCCCCTGCTTCGCCGCCATGATGATGGCGTCTTTCATGGGTATGCGCTCGAATGCGCCTAGGTCCACCCGGGTCCCGCGGTAGCTTATGGTGGTGCTGCCGCAGACCTGGCGAGCGAGCTCACCGAAAAGGTCACAGGTGAGCCGCATCATGTCCTGGTAGGTGGCGTAGGCCTGATATAGCTCCAGCATGGTGAACTCGGGGTTGTGCTGGCGCGATAGCCCTTCGTTGCGGAAGTTGCGCCCGATTTCGTAGACGCGGTCGAATCCCCCTACCACCAGCCGCTTGAGATGCAGCTCCGGGGCTATGCGCAGGTAAAGGTTCATGTCCAGCGCGTTGTGGTGGGTGTGGAAAGGCCGGGCCGCTGCGCCACCCAGCACGCTATGCATGGCCGGGGTTTCAACCTCGACGAAGTCGCGGGCGTCGAGGTATTGGCGCAGACCTTTGATTATGGTGGTGCGCTTGCGAAAGACTTCGCGCACCTCGGGGTTTGCGATCAAGTCCAGATAGCGCTGGCGGTAGCGGATCTCCATGTCCTGCAGACCGTGCCATTTCTCGGGTAGCGGGCGGGTGGCCTTGGTCAGGACGGCAACCTCGTCGGCCAAGATGGTCTCTTCACCGGTTTTCGTCAGCACCGGACGCCCAAGCGCACCCACGAAGTCACCCCGCTCCATCATGCGCCACGAGGCGAAGCCACTCTCGCCTACCACGTCCTGCCTAACCCATATCTGAATGTCTCCCGATCGATCGCGAATCTTGGCGAACGCCGCCTTGCCGAAGCTGCGCAGGGCCACAATGCGACCGGCGACGGAAAAGCGCGTTGCCCCGTCGTGCTCGGCGTTGCCGAGCGACTTGCCGTTAGCGGCGAACCAGGCGCGCACGTCGCCCGCGGTGTGCTGGGGGGCGAAACCGCTGGCGTATGGGTTCTGGCCGAGCCGGCGCAGCTCGGCCACTTTACGCTCTCGTTCGGCTATGAGCTCTCGTTCATCCGACATCGTCTACGAGCCATCAACGGTTGGTCCACAGGGGAGAAGCTGGGAAGGTTGTGATCTTACGGACATTTCTTGAAGTCATCCACAGGCGGTCATAAATCGTCTTCGGGAGAACCGGCGCCATTGCCTTGTGGGGTGGCTGACGGATCGCCGGCGAGGAGTAAGAGCATGGCTACCATGAATTGGTCGAGATCTCCGTCCAAAACCGCGTCCACGTTGCCGACCTTGAGGCCAGTGCGATGATCTGACGCTAGGCGGTAGGGGGCGAGAACGTAGGAGCGAATTTGGCTGCCCCACTCGATGGACTTCTTCTGGGCGTGCAGACCGCCCATCTTCTCTTCCTGCTTCTTCTCCTCTACCTCGAGGAGCTTGGAGCGCAGGATGCGCATGGCAGTCGAGCGGTTCTTGTGTTGCGAGCGCTCCTGCTGGCAGTGGACGGCTATCCCGGTCGGGATGTGAGTGATGCGCACGGCTGATTCGGTCTTGTTCACGTGCTGACCGCCCGCCCCTCCTGAGCGCATGACGTCGATGCGCAGATCCTTCTCGTCGATATCGAGCTTGATGGTTTCGTCGATATCGGGGTAGATGAAGACGCTGGCAAACGAGGTGTGGCGCCTGGCCTGCGAGTCGAAGGGCGAGATACGCACGAGGCGATGTACACCGTTTTCGGCGCGCAGATAGCCGTAAGCCCATTCTCCGCTGATCCCTAGCGTCACGCTCTTGATGCCGGCCTCGTCGCCGGGCTGGAGATCGAGGATCTCGCACCCATAGCCACGGCGGACACACCAGCGCATGTACATGCGCTGCAACATCTCAGCCCAGTCCTGAGACTCGGTTCCGCCGGCACCTGCATTGATCGAGAGGAGCGCACCGTTCCGGTCATAGGGACCGGAGAGCATGCGCGCGAACTCCATCTTGTCCACCGCCTCTTCGGCCGTGGTCAGGGTGGTCGCCGCTTCGCGTGCGGTAGGTTCGTCTTTGACCTCGTCGGCGAGCTCGATGAGCACGCTGGCATCTTCGATCGCTTTGACTTGCGCCTCGAATGCGTCGACAGTGGCCTTTAGCCGCGCCTGTTCGCGCAATGACGCCTGGGCCTTGTCGTTGGCGAGCCAAAAGTCGGGCTGGCTGGCCTCGACCTCTAGCTCACCTATGCGCGACTTCTTGCCGGCGATGTCAAAGATACCCCCGGAGAATCTCCAGACGGGCGGAAAGCTTGCCGGCGCGTTCACGAAGCGGACCGATTTCCATGGGAGGCGAAGCTAGCCACGCCTCGCCCGGCACCGCAAGTAATTCATGCGGTCATGCTGACTATGTCGACTCGCCGAGCATAGCGTCGAGGCGAGCGCGGTCGAAACCGAGGAGGAGGCGGCCGCGAACGTCGAGAATGGGCACTCGATCGGCGGGTACGCCCAGGCGCTGCGCCTTGGCCTGCAGCTCGGCCGCGGCAGTCGCGTCGTTTTCTATGTCCTTGTAGGCAAAGGGCACGTGCTTGGCCGCGAGGTACTGCTTGGCCGCTTTGCAAGCGCCGCACCATGGGGTGCCGTAGAGAATCACCACCGGCACTCCCGATGCTGCTACGAGTCCAGCATCCACCCCGAGAGGGTCTTCGGCAAGTGGCGGGCCGTGCGGACCAGCGAGCGCGCTCGATTCCCCGGGGGGCAGCTGAGCCAGCGCCCCGGTTTCAAAAGCCTCGCGCGACAGCAAGCGGGCTTGTGCCTTGCCGGTCGTCAGTAGATCCGCGAGGTTCAGCGCATAAACCTTTGTCGGATCCTGCCCTTCCATCGCGGGCTTCGCCGGGTCAACCACGCGTACCAACCGGCGGGCGGCTTCCGGAACTTCATCGGCCTTGTCCGTGGTGGCAAAGGTGCCTCGTGCCTCCACGTACGTGTACAGGAGCTGGCTATCCTTGCTGATGGTTATCGCCTGTGGTGCATGCGTCATAGCGGGCGGCGGAGCGGGCGGTACGCTCCTCTTGCACGCCGCATCCCCTCCCAAGGCGAGTACGATCACGCATGCCGAGGCAGCGCGCGTCATTGACAAAGCAGCGTTGGCAACTGTGCTGATCATCATGGGCTCGTATTGTTGGTCTTGGTCCTGTGCCTGTGCTTGGCCTTCGGGGGCCCGGACGGAAGCGTAGCATTGCTCAACTTTGCGATCGCGGTCGACACGGCCTGCTTGATGGCGGCGGCCAAAGCAGTGCGGCGCAAGCCCTCTTGCTCCTTGTCTTTCAGACGCTCGGAAAAATCGCCGATGAGCGAAGCGTCGCCGTCGCCGGTGAACATGAGCTTCTTGCCCGGGATCGTGTGCCCGAGCACCGTCAGCTTGACCGAGATGGCCATCTTCTGTTCAGTCTGGCCCGGGGGGGGCGGCTTGATCTCTTCCGTGAAGCTTTCGATCCGCATCGAAACCTCATAACCCTGGACCCCTTGCTGGCGCCGCAGGGCGGCCTGTCCATCCTCGCTCTCGGCCGTGGCGATGTCGGTGGCAAGCTCGGGGCGGCTCGCCACCTCGGCTTTGAGCAGCTCGGTGGCAGTGGGAATAAGCTTTGTGTTGGCTGACTGTATACTGGCAACTTTAAAGTAATACTTCGACTTTTGCTCAGGTCCTTGCGCCCCAACCTTTGTCGAGCAAAGCACGAGCGCCAAAGCCGCTGCCGCCGATGTCGAGGTCCGCAGGGTGAGCATCTAGTTCTCCTTGTTCATGGCCGAGTTTTGATCGTGAGTCGTTCCGGGTGCGCTCGCGCGAGCGCGTTTGCGCGCCACTATCCTACCTTGGCAAAGTGGACAATCGGGCGGTTTTTGCTTAGCGTCCTCACATGGTTAACCTGTCCCTGACCGAGAAAGGTGGAACCACCAGCGAGCTGAGCTTCGACAAGGGCGAAGTCACGGTCGGCCGGGTCCGCGGCAACGACATCATCTTGCCCAAGGGCAACATCTCTAAGTACCACTGCCGTCTGCTGGTCAAGGGTGACGAGCTTCTGGTGGAGGACTTACACAGCACCAACGGTACCTACCTGAACGGGCGCAGGATTACCGAGCCGACACCGATCTCCACCGCCGACAAGATCTTCGTCGGCGACTTCATCCTCAGGCTGAACTTGCTGTCGTCCACCGCCGAGATCATGCGACCCAGCCACTTGGCCGGCCCGCCCGAGGCTGGTTCGTTGGGCGCGGCTGTGCCCCGGCGGCCGCCGCCACCACCGCCTGGGTCGCGGCCGGGCAGTGGGGCCGATGAGCCGCCGCTAGCAGGTCTGTCCGGACGAGCACATCTGGGAGGACATGCAGGGGCAGCTTTGGGAACCGGGTCTGTAGCCGCACCTCCCGCCCCATCCCCGCCCCCTCCCCCCAGAGCCAAGGTGGGCGCGACGATGATGGACGCAGCTTTTCCGGCTCAGGGAGGTCCCTCGGAAATCAAGCTCGACGATGATGACGATGAGCTCCGCACCCCCCATCCTCGCATCACGGTGCCCCCCCTCAAGCCCGCGATTCAGCCTGCGGGGTCGCTCATCGATGTGGATGCCGAGTCCCCAGGGCCACGACGCGCGCCGGGACGAGGCGAAGTATCCATCCCACCGGAACCGTCATCGGCGACGGGCCGTGCCGCGGAGCCTGCACCCAATGCCGCCCGGCCGCTTGCCGAGCCGATCAAAGGCAAAGCCGCGCCGGCCGCGCCGGCCGCGGGGTCTTCCCTTGTGGATCGCGAATGGCCGGAGTGGTTGGCCGACCTACTGGGGAGCGAGGGTGTTTCCGCGGCCTTTTTTGCTGGCGGAGATCAATCGGAGATTTTGCGCAATGGCCGACGGGAAACCGCGCTTGTCTCCCCTGCGGACATCGCCGGCCTCGAGGCCGTCGTACGCCAGCTAGCCGGACGAGGAGCCCCAAAGCCTGCTCCTGACGCAGCCGTCATAATGACGACGTTGGCCGACGGGACCCGCTTTTCCGCCATCTTTCCCCCGCTCGTCGACCGACTTTGTGTGGCAATCCGCCGTCCCGTCGTCTCCGGCAAGACCATCGATGAGCTGGTGGCGCAGGGAGCGCTTTCAGTGGAGATGCGTCAGGTGTTGGAGGCCTGTCTAGCAACGCGGCAGAACGTCATGATTGTTGGCGATCGCGCGGCTTGTGACGTTGTCATGCGCGCCCTGCTGTGGTCGGTCGATCGCGTGGCCAGGGTCATGTTGATCTCTGACACCATCACGCCGCCGGCGAGCGCAACCGCTTGGATCAAGGTACAGCCCGATGAGCAAGCCGCCGCTGCCGTCGCTGCCGCGGTGGCGATGGAGCCAGACTACCTAGTTCTCGACGCCGATCACATGGCGCAGTCGGACGAGGTCATCGGCGCGTGTAACCTGGGCATGAAAGGCGTGATCCTGTCCTTGGGGGCTCGGTCGGCCAGCGACGCCATTCACCGCACTGGGCTGGGCAGCGCGAGCACGGTTTCGGCCGGGGGCGCGGGCGGGATACCGGGTATCGATGTCGTCGTGCATGCCGCGGTGCTAGTGGACGGGACGGTCAAGGTGATCGAAGTGGCCGAGCCCAAGCCAGGCTTGGACGGGCGCTGGGCAAGTCATGCCCTCCTCGTCTGGATTCCCGACCGGGAACGCGGATCTTTCCGGGTGACCGGTGCGCATGCGGCTTTGGCCGCCAAGCTTGCCGCTGCAGGCAATCCGCTCGCCCCGGAGATTTTGAGCCAATAGTCCTGCGCTCGTAGTAGAGAGGGTGAAAGCCCGTCCCTTGCGCAAGTCAGGCAATCCATACCCACTTACCGCATCATCGCACCATGGCACGCATCCTTGTCGTCGAAGACGAAGCGGACATCTGTCAGGTCATCGCCTACGGCCTCGGCCAAGCGGGGCACGATATTGTCGTTGCCGGTAGTGGCGAAGCAGCTATAAAGCTCACGCTGGACAACGCGCCGGAGCTGATCCTGCTCGACCTCATGCTCCCCGACATTTCGGGGCTCGACGTCTGTCGTGCCATCAAGAGTGATCCTGGTCGGCGCGACATTCCCGTTATCATGCTCACGGCGCGCAGCGAGGAGATCGATCGAGTGGTGGGGTTCGAGCTGGGTGCCGACGACTACGTGGTCAAACCCTTCAGCGTCCGCGAGCTTGGTCTGCGAGTTCAGGCGGTGCTGCGTCGGTCGCGCCGGTCAGGGCAGAGCCCTGACCAGGACCCGAGCCAGAATGCCAGCCCCGTGGTCAGCCAGATGGCTTTCGGCCGGCTACGCGTCGATCGCAGCGCTCATAGGGCCTGGGTGGATGCTGAAGAAGTAGCTTTGACTCCGCTCGAGATGAGGCTCTTGTGGACGCTTTACGAGCGCCGGGGCAGAGTCCAGACGCGTGGCACCCTGCTCGACCAAGTCTGGGAAGCGAGCCCGGACAACAACACCCGCACTGTCGATACCCATATCAAGAGGTTGCGCGAGAAGCTTGGCCCCGCGGGCGCCTACGTCGAAACCGTGCGCGGGGTGGGCTATCGCTTCGTGGACACCGAGGAATAGCCGGTAATCGGTGTATCCATGAGCTCTTCGCCACTATAACCCCGATGCGTCTCGGAGCTCGTGGCAAGCTGTTCCTGGTCTCGCTGCTACTGCTCGACGTGTCGGTGGTGGGGTCGGAGATCTACCTCGTGCCGTCTGTCGAACGCGACCTGACCACACGCATCGAGCAGGATATGCGCGTCCGTCTGCAACTCGTGGCAGCGCGCGCCAGCGATGCCATCGTGGGCACTTCCGCGCAAGTTGGCAACACGCCCGAGTCAGGGCCGGCCCTGCGCGAAGCCGGCCATGCGGCTTCGGCTCCCTCTGGCTATCGCGTGGACTGGGAAGAGATAGCCAGAGAGTTGGGTCGAGCCGCCGAAGCCCGGGTAACCTTCATACGTGCGGACGGGATCGTGCTCGGTGACTCCGAGGTGGGGCCAGGAGATCTGGCTGGCTTGGAAAATCACCGGACGCGTCCCGAGGTGGCAGGTGCGCTCACCGGCCAAACCACCGATTCCATCCGGTATTCCTCCACGATAGGCAAGCGCATGCTCTACGCGGCAACGCCGGTTCCGGGGCATGCCGAGATCGTCGCTCGGCTCAGTCTGCCTTTGGCTTGGGTCGACACTGCCAAATCACGGGTGCGCTCTCTGGTGGTAGGCAGTGCCATCGTGGCCTTGCTCGGGGCACTGGTGGCGGCTTTCGCGGTGGCCGAGCTCATGTCGCGTCGGCTGCGCAAATTGACCGGCGTGGCACGGCGCATGGCCGCCGGTGACCTGGAGGTCAGGACTTGTGTCGAAACCAGCGATGAGATAGGCGAGCTCGGTGGTACTCTGGATCACTTGGCCAGTAACCTCTCGCGCTCGCTGCGCGAGTTGCGCGCCGACCGGGACCTGCTCGGTCGCATTCTCGAGTCGATGCGTGAAGGGGTACTCGTCATGGACGGCGAGCATCGGATTTTGCTCGCCAATCCGTGCCTGCGCGAGATGATGCTGCTCGACTCGGACGTGGTCGGGCGCTCTACCATCGAGGTCATTCGCAACGCCGAGCTGCAGAACATCGTGGAAAGGGCCTTGTCCTCCGGCACTTCGGCGATGGGTGAAATCGAGATCGGCGGGCTCAAGCCGAGACGCCTGCTGGTGCATGCCTCCCGCCTGACGGGCGAGCCCCGTGCCCTCTTGCTGGTCCTCTTCGATGTTACGGAAATGCGTCGTCTTGAGACGGTGCGGCGCGATTTCGTCGCCAACGTGTCGCATGAGCTGCGCACCCCGGTCGCATCGATGCGCTCGGCCACGGAGACCCTGCGCATGGCCATGGGTCATGACGAAAAGGCGACCGAGCAGTTTCTGGACATAATCGAGCGCAACGGCCGCCGTCTGGGCGAGCTCATCGCCGATCTGCTGGATCTGTCCCGGATCGAAGCTAAGGAATTCAGGCTCCGGATCGAGCCGCTCGACCTGGCCGATCTCATCCAGCAAACTGTAGCCGCGTCAAGCGAGCGGGCATCGACACGGCACATTGGCATCGCGGTCGCCGTACCTCGAGATTGCCCACGACCCACGGGAGACCGGCACGCCTTCGATCGCGTTCTGGCCAACCTGGTCGACAACGCGATCAAGTATTGTCCCGAGCATTCCGCGATCCAGGTGGCCGCGCAGCCAAAGCCGGGCTGTGTCCTGGTCACCATCTCGGACAACGGCCACGGCATCGACGCCAGACACCTGCCGCGGCTCTTCGAGCGATTCTATCGAGCCGACCCAGGCCGTAGCCGTGAAATGGGGGGAACTGGCCTCGGGCTCTCCATCGTAAAGCACCTGGTCGAGGCCATGGGTGGCGAGGTTACCGTCGAGAGCACACCCGGGAAGGGCTCGACCTTCGGCTTCACGTTGCCTCTGTCACGGGAACCCTCAATGGGTTAGCGATGAAGTTTCCGCATAGTCACACGACTGTCACGCGGTCTCGCATAGGTTCCTGGCCATGATCAAACTGCCAAGACACACGAAAGCTATCACGAAAGTTATCCTGGGATTTGCAGCATGCAGTACCGCGCTGGCGGCTCCTGCGGTGGCGGTCGCGGGCAACATAACCGTGAAAGGCTCCGACACCATGGTCATCCTGGGTCAGCGCTGGGCCGAGGATTACGGTGCGAAGCATCAAGGGACGGCCATCCAGGTTACCGGCGGCGGCTCGGGCACTGGCATAAGCGCCCTGATCAATGGAACCACGGACATATGCCAAGCCTCCCGGGAGATGAAGCCGGATGAAAAGAACAGCTTGAAGGAGAGGTACCAGACCAGCGGGGTGGAGATCAAAGTCGCGCGCGATGGCCTCTCCGTTTATCTCAACGCGTCTAACCCGATCAAGCAACTGACCATGGAGCAGCTGCGGCTGATATTCACCGGCAAGATCGTCAACTGGAAGGAGCTGGGAGGCAGAGATGCCAAGATCATCTTGTACTCGCGCGAGAACAGCTCGGGCACCTATGTCTTCTTCAAGGAGCACGTGCTCAAGAACGCCGACTACTCGCCGCGGGCCCAGAGCATGCCCGGCACGGCGGCAGTGGTGAACGCGGTGGCCAAGGAGAAAAATGCCATCGGCTATGGTGGCGCCGCCTACGCCAAGGGCATCACGGTGGTGGCCGTCAAGCGGGACGATAACAGCCCGGCCGTCACCCCAGACCTCGCGCACGTCCAGGATGGATCCTACCCATTGGCTCGCCCGCTCTTCTTCTACCTGCGTGACAAGCCCGCGGGTGAGGTCAAGTCATTTGTCGACTGGGTGCTCTCCAAGGAGGGCCAGGACATCGTGACCAAGGTGGGATACTTCCCGGTCAACTGAGAGGCCGCGGGCGCCAGGCTCCCGGAGGAACGGCGGCGTAGTAGCCAGTGCGCCGCGGGCTGGCCTACCCACCTTGGCGGGCGGCGCCCGCCAAGGTGATGGCGGGAGCCTCCCTGCCCTTCATCAAGTAACCGAGCAATCAAGCAATCTAACCGAGTAATCAAGTAACCAAGTCATAGTTCCGGAGTCATCAAGTCATCAGGTCATCAAGTCATGGACCACCATTCGGGCGAGCCAAATCCCAGCCGGGATGCCCACTGTTGGTGGCGCCCTAGCGACGCTTCGTCGTCCTCGTCGAAGTCGTCGGCATCGTCGTCAGCGTCGTCGTCGTCGTCGTCGTACGTGGCCATGCTCCGCCACCCCTGCCACCCATCCGTCTCCTGCCCATGACTGCTGCGTGCCAATGGATTGCTCATAGCGTCCCTCCTTGACCTTCTCTCACTCCGTAAGCCTGCTCGAGCGAAGGCCATAGATTGCCACAGTTGGGGAACAGTTGGGTGGCAAAAATATTTCAGGGTGGCCAGGCCGCACAGCTCGACCGACAGCTCAACAGCTAGACACCTCGACAGTTCTGGGTAGGTCTTTGTCACACTAAAGTCACGGGCGCGAGGCGAGAGCGTCACCATGGTCGACCAAGCTAGCGACCAGATGAACGGCAACCAAGCAGAGCCTCGCGGGCTCAGCAAGCCTGGGTTGGTCGTGCCACAGCCTGCCTTGCCTAGGTGGCAAGCTTCGAGCCCGCCGCGAGAGCTAGGGCCGCAGGAGAGCCCGACTAGATCGCCACGGCTGGCCCATCGCCGGCCCTCCCGCTTCGAACGCTGGGCGGAAAGGGCGATGCAGACGCTGGCGTTTACCGCCGTCGCCGCGATGATTCTAATTTTGATCTTTATCGCCAAGGAAGCTTGGCCGCTCATCGCCAGCCCGGTTATCCACAAGGAAGTCACGCTGGCCCGCATGTGGTTTGCCCAGCAGTGGCCGGGATATGACGGCCCCGAACACATATGGCAGCCAGTGTCAGAGGTGCCCAAGTACGCGGTTTGGCCGCTGATAGTCGGCACCGTCAAGGTCACGGTGGTGGCCATGCTGGTGGCGGTGCCCTTGGCCGTTGGCTCGGCCATCTTCATCTCCCAATACGCGGGTCCTCGCCTGCGTGAAATCGCCAAGCCGACCATAGAATTCCTCGCCGGCATACCTTCGGTGGTGTTGGGTTTCTTCGCCCTGATCGTCATGGCATCGTGGCTGCAGTCGCTCTTCGGCTTCGACTCCCGGCTCAATGCGCTGGTGGCGGGCGTTGCGCTGTCTTTCGCCGTCATCCCCGTGGTTTTCACGGTTTGCGAGGAGGCTCTGGGCGCGGTGCCGCGTAGCTATCTCGAGGCCTCGGTTGCGCTCGGCGCAGCTCGCTGGCAAACCATAACCAAGGTCATCGCCCCGGCTGCCGCTCCGGGAATCGCCGCTGGTATCGCCCTCGGTCTCGGGCGGGCTTTTGGCGAGACCATGATCGTCCTCATGGCCTCTGGCAATGCGGCGATCATCTCCGCCAATCCGGCCGACTCGGTGCGAACCATCTCGGCCACCATAGCTGCGGAGCTGGCCGAGGTCGTCTTCGGAGGCGCCCACTACACGGTGCTCTTTGCTCTCGCCGTGCTGCTCTTCCTGGTGACTTTCGGCATCAATTTCTTGGGCGACTTCGCCATTGTGCGGATGAAGCGACGCATGGGCGTGCTGCCGTGAGTCGACCGTCTCTGCAAGCGTCAGGTCGGCCACGCACGGGTGATGCCGTGCTGTGGTTGGCGAGTGGACTGGCCATGCTGCTGGTGCTGGCGGTGCTGCTGGTAATCGTTATCGACGTCGTAAGAAACGGCGTGTCGCGACTAACGCTCGATTTCTTGAGCAAGGGGCCATCGGAGGGGATGACGGCAGGCGGAATCCTGCCCGCCATCGTGGGTACGGTGGCCATGGTGGTGCTGATGACCGTGGCCGCCCTGCCCGCCGGTGTCGCGACCGCGGTCTATCTGCACGAATACGCCAGCCCGACAGCCGTGACCACGCGAATTATCCGGGTTGCGGTCAATAACCTCGCCGGGGTTCCCTCCATCGTGTTCGGGCTCTTCGGTTTGGGCTTCTTCGTGCAGTTTGCTGGTCGAGGTATCGACAAAGTCTTTTTTGGCGGGGCCAAGGTTTACGGCCAGCCGGCTCTTCTCTGGGCGGCTCTCACCATGGCCGTGCTGACCCTTCCCGTGGTCATCGTCGCCACCGAAGAGGCCTTGGCCGCGGTATCGCGGGACGTCCGCTTGGCCTCGGCCGCTCTCGGCGCGACCAGGTTCCAAACCGTGGTGCGGGTAGTTCTCCCCCAGGCGGTGCCCGGCATTCTGACCGGCGCCATACTTGCGGTGAGTCGCGGGGCCGGTGAGGTCGCTCCCATCCTCTTCACCGGCGCCGCCTACTTCCTGCCGACGCTCCCCCACGCCCTGCATGATCAGTTCATGCAGCTTGGCTACCATGTCTACGTTTTGGCGACCCAGTCGCCTGACGTCGATGCAACTCGGCCGTTGCTCTACTCGACCGTCCTCGTCCTCCTGGGGCTCACCTTTGCCCTCAACGCCTCGGCGATCGTGGTCAGGTCGCGCATGCGGCGTAAGCTCGGAAGTCACGCATGAATTACGGCGCTGCACAGGTCATTGCCCCGGCTCAGAGTGGGCATTTGTCGGTCACCCAGCTTTCGGTGTACTACGGCGACAAGAAGGCCATGGGGCCGGTCGACATGCACATTCCTGGCCGCCAGGTGACCGCGCTCATTGGACCATCGGGTTGCGGCAAGTCCACTTTTCTGCGTTCCCTCAACCGCATGAATGAGTTGATCCCGGGCTGTCGCGTCGAGGGTGAGGTCAAGTTGGACGACGAGCCGATCTACGGCAGCAACGTCGACGCGGTTGCCGTGCGGCGGCGCATCGGCATGGTATTCCAGAAGTCGAACCCTTTCCCCAAGTCGATATATGAGAACGTGGCCTATGGCCTGCGCATCGGCGGCGTCAACGACCGCAGCGAGTTGGGAGGCAGGATCGAGCGCGCCCTGGAGCAGGCGGCCCTGTGGGACGAGGTCAAGGATCGTCTGCATGAAAGCGCCCTGGGCCTTTCCGGAGGCCAGCAGCAGCGGCTTTGCATTGCGCGCGCCCTCGCGGTCGAGCCCGACGTCATCCTCATGGACGAGCCCGCCTCGGCCCTGGATCCCATCGCTACCGCCCGCATCGAGGAGCTCATCCACGAGCTGGCCCGCAGCTACACGGTCGTAATCGTCACCCACAACATGCAGCAGGCCGCTCGGGTTTCCCACCATACTGCCTTCTTCTTCATGGGCGATCTCGTCGAGTTCGACCGGACCGACGTGATCTTCACTAAGCCTCGCCGGCCGAAAACCGAGGATTACATTACTGGGCGCTTCGGTTAAGGACAGGAGAGCAGGTTCACATCATGTTTGGACGCGAGCACACCGACCGGGAATACGAGCACGAGCTGCTGCAGTTGCGCGAACAACTCCTGGTGATGGGCAGCCATGTGGAGAGCATCATCGGCGACAGCATTCGGGCTTTGCAGGAGCGCGATGCGCAGCTCGCCGATCGTACCATCCTGGCCGACCGCCAGGTCAATCGGATGGAGGTCGAGCTCGACGGTCTTTGCCTGCAGATTCTTGCGCGCCGCCAACCGGTTGCGTCGGACCTGCGTTTCATAACCCTGGTGCTTAAGGTGGTGACCGACCTCGAGCGCATCGCGGACTTGGGCGTAAACGTCTGCGAGCGCGTGCTCGAGCTCAACACGGAGCCCCAGCTCAAGCCCTACGTCGACATTCCTCGCATGGGCATGGAAGTCCAGGCCATGCTGCGTGACGTGCTCGACGCCTTCGTGGCCAAGGACGCGGAACGCGCCCGTACCATCATCGATCGTGATCAGGTGGTGGACGCCCTATACGCTCAGGTTTTTCGCGAGCTCCTTACCTTCATGATGGAGAGCGCCCACAACGTCTACCGAGCCACTCGCTTGCAGTCGATAGCGAAGTACCTCGAGCGCATGGCCGACCACACCACCAACTTGGCCGAGATGGTAATCTTCATGGTCGACGGTCAGGATGTGAGGCACCTGGCGAGCCGGGAAGAGAAGCCCCAGGAAGCCAGCGGGACACCTCCCGGACCGTCGCAAAACTGAGCCTCGCTTCTGCGGCTGGCCTTGCCGCGGCTGGCCATCCCGCCCCTTCGATCGGTAGGTGCTAGGGAGCGGTGGCTTGCTAGGGAGCGGTGGCTTCGCCGGTGGCCACGAAGCGTCCGCTGGCGTCGACACCGCTGGCGAAAGCCGCGACCTTATGGGTTCCAGTAGGCAAGCTTAGGGTGAGCGAGGAACGGCCGTCCAGATAGGCCACGGCGAGCTCACGTCGCACGCCAGCGTCTTCCGTCAGCAGGTGCAGCGCGGTTTCCTTCCCTGGGCTGCCGTTGATACCAGACAGCGTTACCGTTGCCTGCCCATTCGCCAACTCGACCTCCAGTTTGCCGCGCAGCATATGGTCGATCAGCCCGGCTGCGTAGGCCGTGATCATGGGTAGCCACGCGTCAGCAACTGCGGCATACACATCCTGGTCAAGGAAGAAGTGGATGGTATCGCCCACCCGCCGATATGCGGCGACCTTGATCCCGCTTTGCACCAGGTAGTGCGTGGTGGACGGGCTCAGGTCGATGGCGTCGAATTTCGGCTCGGGAAACTTCAGCGATTGATTCACGAGCTTGGCCGCTTCCTCGGGCCCGTCGCCGCCCGAGCAAACCAAGTCCGGCGGCAAGGTCCCGGCGGAAAAAAACCGCGCTTGGGTCGCCTGCGCCAGTCCCTTCCCGTCCGCCGCCACGAAGAAGCTCGCCAGGTCGGGCCGGGAGACCATGGGCAAGCTGGGCGGCAAGGCTACGGCACCGAAGCGGTCGGCCACAAACTCCTCGAACCGCGACCCCCATTCGGGAAACTCCCCGCGAAAATCGTTGCGCACGAAGGCCGGCTGGCCCATGTCCTCGAGCACGGACAAGATGCCGCCCAAGGCGAGTAGAGAGCGCACCAGGGCGGTTTCCCGTTCGCTCGGTAAAGGCGCCCTGATCGCGCTCTGCCAGTTGTCCCAGAAGGACGGCACACCCAGATCGTTATGGGGCGACTCGATCCACTGGGTAGCCGGCATGCCCTCGAGGTCGAAGGCCAGTCCCGTGGCGGCATCACGCACCGTTGCACCACTGCCCACGGTTAACCGAGCCGCGTGCCAGGCGCCGGAGAGCGAAGGTCCGTCGTCCAATCCCGTGCGGGTGGCCGGCTCTAGATAGTGGTTGCGGCCGAGCTCGGGTGGAGTCTTGGCCAGCACGGCGCCCGCTTTGATCCAGCCCGCCGCGGTCAGCGTCCCGTCCGCCCCCGGCCGATAACCACCCGCCGCGTCCAGATCAGCCAGCCTATGTTCGAGTGCCCAGAGGGTATCGTGGTCGACAGCGCTGGGGACGAGCCGCAGTGGCTCGAACGCGCCCAGCGCGCGTCCCAGCTGGTGCGCCAGGACGGAGTGGAGGTGCGCTGCCGCCAATGCCCGCTCGGTGATTCCCGCGTGGGTGGTGGCGGCGTCCCAAGCCAAGGCGGGTTGGCCCGCTAGCAGGGCCGCGCCGAGCACTGCCGCCGCCATTTTACCGTGGGTAGACGCTCTCATGGCTTCGGCTTTTCTTCTCCGGGCGACGGCGCCTGGGTGGGTGAGGCCGGTGGCGTCGTGGTGGCGGGCGATACTGGAGCCGGCTCATTCTTTTGCCAAGGCAGATGCAACTCGGCCAGGTGGCTCTCGACCAGCTTACCCAGGCGTAACACCATGCCCGCGTCGGTGCACTGCAGTCGACCACAGCTGATCTGGACCACCAGGCCTCGTTCGCGCACGAGGAACGCCAGGCCGAGCACGTCGCCCCCCCGCGCGCGCGCCGAGCGGTCGCCGAGCTCCTCGGTCGGCATCGCCGCGGGAAGCTCCCGGAGCAATCTGGCGAACTCCAGCTCGGAGGAAGCTGGCCCAGGCGCCCAGACCCGGATGGCTACGTCGTAGGCTTCTGCCTTGCCTTTGGCGGTGAAGTGCTTGCTGTCGTAGACGTCGCTCCGCACTCGGTCCAAAAGGCGGCCCACCTCGAAGTCGCCAGCGAATCCGGTCACGCCCTTGACCTCGTCGGCCGAAAGCAGCGGCCCTACGTCGAGCAAGGCATGTTGGGGCAGGGCGCGTCCTGGCTCACCCGGGGTCTCGGCGGTCACGGCGGGTGGAAGACCTGAGCCTTCCAGGCTGGCCGGCCCCGCCTCCCACGCCGCCGCCCTGGTGATGGCCTGGCCAGTCCCGAGAAACGCCAGGTGCTTGCGGTGATCGAAGGAGGGCTGCCACTTTACCAGTCGCACTATGTTGGCATGTTGGCTGAAGTCGTGACGCTTTTCGCCCTTGAGCTTGAAGTCACTGCGGTAGCCGACGTAGCCTCGCCGGTAAACCACGATGGTGAAACGACGCAGCCGCATGGATCCGCCGGTCGGGACGTCATCAGGGCTCTTGATTTGGTAGCGGCCGTCCGCGGTGGTCTCGACCGTGGCTTCCCGGGTTCCGGCCGGGCCGCGCAGACCGATGCCCCGTTCGAAAGCCCACGAGGCAAAAACGGTGGCGCCGCTAACCGGCCGCTCGGTTTCAGCGTCGACCACCACGCCGTCGAATGGCCCCAGAAGGTCTCCGGGAATCAGTGTGTCAGGGCCGGCCGCAAATGGTGCGGTACCAATGACCGGGCCGCAACCTACGCAGATGAGCGTTGCGAGCCCTACGCTGTTCAGCCAGGCTGAGCTTAGCAGCCCACCCACCTTGGGCCCCGTCATGACAAGGCTCTCCGCGCGCGCCAGGGCCCCGCCTGCCGGCGGCAATTGACGCTGTGGGGGATCGCTGCTAAAAGAAAATGCACTGTGAATGGCCAGGCAACTCGCCTTCGGGCCCGCCTTGAGGAAACTGAAAAACGGAGATTGTTGCCGCCAGCCTTCTAGTAGAGGACGGCCCATCTTGCAATGCTCCTTCTCAGGTCATCTCGGGTCATCTGGTCCCGTCGCTGGCCTAGCGGGCTCCGCTGGTCGGCCTCTTGCGCTTCGAGCCATGTTAGAGTGAAGCTGTAGCAGAGGATGGATGGAAAGCCCGACCCACATCGAGATCGTAGCCTTCGGCAAGACCGATGTGGGGCTCATCCGTGAGCACAATGAAGACAACCTGCTGCTCGCCAACGTGGATGCCGGCCTGCGCACCTCGGCTCCCGACGATAACCTCAGCTTCGTTCTGGGCGCCAAGGGGGCGCTCTTCTTGGTGTGCGACGGCATGGGCGGGGCAGCGGCGGGCGAAGTCGCTTCCACCATGGCGGTCGACTCGATCTCCAGCGATGTCGAGAATGCCGGAAAAGTCACGTGCGAGAGCTTCGCGCGCTGCTTGCGGCGGGCGATCGAGTTGGCGAACGAGAAGATCAACATTCAGTCTCGCGTCAACCAGAACGAGCGCGGCATGGGCACCACCTGTACCGCCGTGGGTCTGGTCGACCGCACGCTGGTGGTGGGGCAAATCGGCGATTCACGCTGTTATCTGCTCCGCTCGGGACGGCTGACCCAGATCACCAAAGACCAGTCTCTAGCCTGGCAGCTCATAGAAGCAGGTGCCATGACGGCCGAGGAAGCGAAGAGCTTCGAGCATGCCAACATCATCCTGCAGGCGCTGGGGGTGCAGGAGCGGGTGGACGTGGTCTTGTCCCGAGTGCCGCTGTGCCGCGGCGATGTGGTCCTGGTGTCGTCGGACGGCCTGCACGGACCGGTGACCGACGAGGAGATGCGCGACATCCTGATCACCGAGCCCGACCCCAAGAGGGCCTGCAATATCCTGATCGCCAAGGCGCTGGAGCGGGAGGGACCGGACAACATCAGCGTCGTGGTGGCCCGCGTCGGCGGCGAAGGCTTGCCTCCGCCTGAGCCCAACCTGGATCTGGGCTTCACCATGTTCGAGCCGGGTGACGACGACGCGGATGCGAGACGATCATTGCACAGCGGTGAAAAGATCACGGAAGAAGTACTGGTGCGGGCCGATCTCATTGATGCGACCTCGCCGGGCGCCTTGCCGACCGCGCTGGTCAGCTCTACGGCGTCCACGCCATCGGTCAACGTGGGGTTAGGGAGCCCAGTGGCCGAGGACTCGCCACCGCGGCCCTTCCTGACCTTCGTCTTGGTGACCCTGTTGGCGGCGCTCGGCGGCGCCCTGTTCCTTGCCTTCCAGCAAACCGACATTCCCGATTTACCCACGGGACCCGACCAGATGCAGCTCGCTGCACCCGAACCTCAGCCGGCGCGTCATTTCGATTCCTCCGCTGCCCAAGCTCCGCGCTGAAACTAGCGTCAGGGCCGGCCCGCCTTCGACGATCAAGGCGGCTTTCTCGGTGGCCGCGAAGGTCGAGTCTTCGGGCGTCCGCCAATGGCGCCTCGGGTGAGCTAGCTACCCTCCTCGCCGGAGCCGGCTCTACCTTGGCCCAAGGAAGCCAGCGCCGCAGCCGCGAGCGCCAGCACCACCACCCCGAGCGAGAGGGCAATTGGCACGTCCAGGAATGGCCCCAAGATGATCTTGGCCCCGATGAAGGCCAGCACGAAGGCAATGCCGTAGCGTAGATGGCGCAGCTTGCGGGCTAGACCCGACACCAGGAAGAACAGGGCGCGCAAACCCAGCACGGCGAAGATGTTCGAGGTCAGGACGACGAAGGTGTCGCGGGTCACGCCAAAAACGGCGGGGATGGAATCCGCGGCAAAGGTCAGATCGACAGCCTCGACCACCACCAGCACCAGCAAGAGTGGCGTGGCGTACAGCTTGCCGTCACGGCGCACGAAGAACTCGGGCCCGCTCGCATCGAGGGCGACCGGCACCAGGCGCCGGAGTATGCGCAGGACGAGATAGCGCGTCGGATCCACGGTTACCGGGGTCTGGCGCAGCACCTTGATGGCTGCATAGAGCAGGAAAAGGCCAAAGATGAATAGCACCCAGGCAAAGCGATGAATGAGGGCAGCGCCGGCCAGGATGAATAGCGCCCGGCCGAGCACCGCCCCGATCATCCCCCAGAAGAGGACGCGGTGCTGAAAGGCCGCGGGCACGGCAAAGGTGGAGAAGACGATAAGAAAGACGAAGAGGTTGTCGACCGACAGGGCTAGCTCGAGCGCGTAGGCCAAGACGAACTCGAGCCCGCGGCCGGCACCGCGCTGGTAGAAGACAAACCCGGCGAACCCGCCCGCCAGCGCCAGCCAGAACGTCGTCCCCAGCGCGGCCTCGCCCATGCGCAAGACCCTGGGCTGCCGGTGAAAGATGCCCAAGTCGAAGGCTAGCGCGGCGGCGACGAGCGTCCCGAAGAGCGCCCACGGCAGAGCAACCGCGAGCGAGGCCATCACGGGTTCTGGGCGGATGCGTCCAGACCGCCCACCTTGAGGCGTACCCGCGCGGGCTCGCGCGCAGCGCCAGCCGGTGCGGGCGCCCGGAAAGCATCGGACATGCAGCCGGCTATGGCCGAGGTGCGCTCGCGCAAGTACAGAATGCCGAGCAGGGCGGCGACCAGGACCAGGACGCGGCTCACAGTGCGGCGCGGGATTGTCGCCAGCGACCTTCGACGCTGCGCATTGTCAGGGTCGCGCTCGCCCCGATCTTCTCTCTGCTCCATGTCAGCAGAGACTCCTCAGCAAATGGCGCACACGCAAGCGAATCTTTCGCCGCCCGCGAAATTGGTCGACCTCGGCTGTCCCGATCACGTCCAGGCGAGCCCCCTGCCCCGGGTCCCGCCGAGCCATGCCGAAAGCGATGGCGTCGCCCCGCGCGTCTCCGTCGGCCAGAGTGAGTTGTAAGTGCGAGGATCCGACCACGCGGCTGCTTTCCACCCATACTCCGGGGATGGCGAGCAAGGGCTCGCCGTTGGCGTTGCCGAAGGGGCCTAACCTCATCAACTCTTCGGCCTGGATCAGGTCGAGGTCGGCCAGCCGGGCCGTCGCGTCGACCTCAATGGCAGCATCGTGCGGCGCTCTGGCAAAGTGCTCCCGGGCCGCTGCCACGAAGGCCTGGCGGAAGAGCGGCAACCTGGTCTGCTCGAGGGAAAGACCGGCCGCCTTGGCGTGGCCGCCAAAACGGATGAGGTGCTCGCGACACGCCGCCAATCCCTGGTAAAGGTCGAACCCAGCTAGGGTGCGCGCCGACCCTCGCCCCTGCCCCTGCAAGAATCCGATTACCACCACGGGACGCTGATATCTCTCGACCAGGCGAGCCGCCACCACCCCGACCACGCCTTGGTGCCATCCTTCCCCGCCCACCACCAAAGCCGCATCGTCTTGCAGATCCTCCGCCGCGGTCACCGCCTCTGACCACACCTGGTCCTGGATGAGCTGCCGCTCGCGATTCAGTCGATCGAGATCGCCCGCCAGCCGGTCGGCGGTCTGGCGATCCTCGGCCAGCAGCAGCTCCAGCGCAAGCTGAGCATCCCCCAGCCGTCCAGCGGCGTTGAGTCGAGGGGCGAGGCGAAAGGCGACATCGGTCGTGGTGAAGCCGCCTTCGGGCAGCCCGGCCACTTGGGCCAGGGCCGCCACGCCGGGTCGGCGTAGCGCTGATAGCTCACGCAGTCCGGCCGCCACCAGGATGCGATTCTCATCGGTGAGTGGGACCAGATCGGCCACCGTTCCCAGGGCTACCAGGTCGAGCCACGCGCGGGGATCCAGGGCTTCCGCCTTGACGTTGCCCTGCCCGCGCAGACGCGCCCGTACCGCGGCGGCCAGGTAGAAGGCGACCCCGCACGAGGCCAGGCCCTTGAAAGCGAAAGCGTCGTCCGGGCGATGGGAATTGAGGAGGGCTAGCGCTCCCGTCTCGCCTACCGGGACGTGGTGGTGGTCGATGACGATGACATCGATCCCATGCCCGCGGCAGAGCGCGATGGCTTCGTGATCGGAGGTACCGCAGTCACCGGTGAGCACCAAGGAGCATCCGCTCGCTTTGAGCTCGATCGCATCACCAGGAGAGAAGCCATAACCCGAAGTGCGCTTGGCCATACGCGCGACGACCGGCAGGCCGATCGCGCGCAGCAGCAGTACCATGATGGCGGCGGTAGTGAGCCCGTCCACGTCGTAGTCGCCGAACACCGCCACCTGCTCACCCGCCTCCTGCGCGCGCACAATGCGATCCACTGCCCGATCGAGGTCAGCCATGCCCTGGGGCGGACGCAATTCGGCGAGTCGAGGGGCCAGAAAGCGTCCGGCACGCTCGATGGTGCCGTAGCCACGTCCCACCAGGATGCGAGCGGTTAGTCCCCGCGTGCCCAGACCGGCAGCCAGCGCGGCTGCTCGGGTCTCGTCCACCTCTCTAACGCGCCAGGCTTCGGCCATAACTTGGCGCGCTAGGTCTCGACTGCCTCCTCATCGCCATGCCGGATGGGCTTGCGCACGTTGCGCTCCGGTCGGGAGGCCTGTCGTTTCTGTAGTGCCATGTACTTGTCGTTCAGCCAGATGAGAATCGGGCTGGCGATGAAGATCGAGGAATAGGTCCCGACGATAACGCCGACGTTCATGGCGAAGGCGAAGTCACGAATGACCCCCGTGCCGAAGATGTTCATGGCCAGAGTAACGAAGAACACCGTGGCGCTGGTGAGAATGGTGCGCGACAGGGTCTCGTTTATGGCGTGGTTGACCACCCGGTCGAACTTGCGGTCGCGGTACTTGGCCGCGTTCTCGCGAATACGGTCGAATACCACGATGGTATCGTTCATCGAATAGCCGATGATGGTGAGGACTGCGGACAGGGTGGTGAGCGAGAACTCCTTGTAGGTCACGGCGAAGGCGCCCACCGTGATCACTGCGTCGTGGAGCAGGGCTACTATGGTGCCAGGGCCATAGCGGAAATCGAAGCGAAAGGCCACGTAGATGACGATGAGCAGAATGGCACCCAGGAGAGCGCGCACACCGTCGACCTGGAGTTGCTTGCCCGCCTTGGCGCCCACCGACGACACCTCAGGAATGGCCTTCACCGTGCCGGCCCCCAACTTGGCGTCGAGGGCCCGCGTGACCTCGCCTTCCATGCCGACCAGCGTGACCTCATAGGTGTGGTCCTCACTCGGCCCGAAGGGCTGAACTTGGGTGGTCTCGGTGCCGGCCGCCCTCAGGGCGGAGCCGAGCACGGAGGGATCGATCGACTTGTCGAAGCGCAGATAGACCTTGTCGCCGCCCTCCGAAGACTCCAACTTGTGGAGCGAGGCGTCCCCTACGTGCGCCAGCGCTGCTTCGAGTCGCTTGGCCTGCTCGGCCGACATCGCGGATACGGCGCCCAGCCTGACCATGTAGGAAGGCGTTCCTCCTTCCTTGCCGTACTTCACCACGTCGGCGTTATGGAGCCCGGCTGCGGTCAGCGCATCACGCACCGCTGAGGCCTCGACCGGCCTGGTGAACTGGACCACCAGCTCCGAGCCACCCTTGAACTCGACGCTCCAATTCAATATATGGCCGCGGTCTTTGAGCACGTAGGCGTTGATGGGCAACATCAAGAAGGTGACAAGCACCAGGGTGATGGAGGCGCCTATCCAGTACTTCTGCTTGCCGATGAAATCGATGTTGGTTCCCGACTTGATGATTTCGAAGAACCTCTGTTGTTCCGCCATGGGAGCTCCTGCCTTCCTAGATCGAAAGCGTGGCCTTGACCGACCCGCGGCGGTTCACCAGCACGGCGAACATCCAGTGCGAGATCCAGACCGAGGTGAGAAGGTTGGTGATGATGCCGACCAGGAGGGTAACGGCGAAGCCGCGGATGGGCCCCGAGCCGTAAGAGTAGAGCACGATGCCGGCCACGAAATTGGTGACGTGGGCGTCGAAAACCGTCCAGAAGGCCCGCTGGAATCCAGCATCCACGGCTGTCCGGGGCGATTTGCCCTGGCGTAACTCCTCGCGAATCCTCTCGTAGATGATTATGTTGGAGTCGACCGCCATGCCTATGGTCAACACCAAGCCGGCGATGCCGGGCAGCGTGAGCGAGGCCTCGAAGGCCGCCAGGATGGCGACCATGAAGAGCATGTTTAGGCTCATGGCCAGGTTCGCGATGAAACCGGCGACGCGATAGTAGATGAGCATGAAGAGGACCACCGCTATGGCTCCGATCCCCATGGAGGTCTTCGCCTTGTCGATGGCATCTTGACCCATGGTCGCGCCCACCTGGGTTTCGAAGGACTTCTTGAGCGGCGCGGGCAAGGCGCCGGAGCGGAGCACGCCCACCAGGTCTTTTACCTCCTGCTGCAGCTTGAAGGGGTCGCCGTAGCCGCCCATGGTGATGCGGCCGCGCTCGCCGATTTTGGACTCGATTACGGGAGCGCTGGTGACGCGCTCGTCGAGCACGACCGCCATCTTGCGCCCGACGTTTTCGCCGGTCAGCTTCTCCATCATGTCGGCGCCCTGGCGGTTCATGGTGAAAGCCACCTCGGGCCGTCCCATCTCGTCCCAGCTCTCGTCGGCGGCGGCCAGGTACTCGCCGGTTACGCCAGCTCGCTTCTTCAAGAGATAGGTCCGGTAGTAGCGGTCGGGCGTGCCTTCGCTCACGTCGCGTGCGCTCATGAGCTCGAGGCCAATCTCCCGGTCATTGGGCACCGCCAGATCGCCCGTCAAGCTCGCGATGAACTTGGTGAGCGCGTCTTTGTCCTTTTCCTTCACGCGTAGATACACGTCTTCGTGCTGCGCGCCGGAATGCTTCTCCGTCCATGACTCGGGCACCACAGTGATGGGCCCGCCCTTAGGCACGGTGGCGGCGACCTTCTTCATGTACTCCGAGCCGTCATCCACAATCTTGAACTCGAGCTGGGCGGTGCGGCCTATGATGCCCTTGATGCGCTCGAAGTCCTTGGACTTGGCGCCCGGCAGCTCGACCACGATGTCGGTACCCTTCTTGATGATGGTGGGCTCGGACACCCCAAACTGGTCGACGCGGTTGCGGATGGTCTCGATGGCCTGGCGCAGCGATAGATCCTCGATCTCGGCCACCCGATCGGCGTCGAAGCGCAAGCGCACGGTGCCGGTGGTGGGATCGCGACCGACTATGTCGAGCTCCCGCCGAAACGGCTTCATGACCTCGTCATCGAGCTTGGCCATCTCGGCCGGCACCTTGAAGGTGATGGCGATGTCGTCGCGGCCACTGCGCACCACGGTGTCGTCGGCTCCCTTCTTCCTGAGGGCGTCGTCGAGATCGTTGGCTAGGCGATCGACCTTGCTCGAAACGGCCTTCTCGATGTTGACCTCGTAGACGAGATGGAGCCCGCCTTGCAGATCGAGACCGAGCTGGATGCGCTTCTTGAAGTACCGCTGGAAAAACTCCGGCAGTCGCTGCTCGTTGGTGACGAAGGTTGGCACCAGGTACAGGACGGCCAGGACGATGGCCGCGCCATAGAGCGCAGCCTTCCACCACCACGATCGTTCCATCGACATTCCTCGTTCGACTATGAGGTCTTGGCCTCGATCTTGGGCGGCTCGCTCGAGGTCGAGACCTTGAGTCGCCCGGTTACCGCACTGCGCTGCACCCTCAGGCGTACGCCTTCCTGAACTTGGAGCGTGATCTCATTGTCCTTGAGCCCGGAAATACGTCCGATCAGGCCGCCAGTGGTTACGACCTCGTCGCCCTTCTTGAGCTCGGAGAGCATCCGTTGGGTCTCCTTGGCGCGTTTGGACTGCGGGCGAATGATGATGAAGTACATCACGGCAAAGATGAGCAACATCAAGATGATAGGATTTCCCCCGAAAAGGGCCCCCAGACCACCAGGTGAGGAATGCCCCTGCGAAGGGGTTGCCGCTTGCGCCAACGAAATCAAGAGTTGAGTCACGAGGGCAAACGCTTACCAGAGGGTGGATCGCGGGTCAATGATAATGGGAACCCTGGGAGGGTTCCCAAACCCTCCCGCGCTCTGGTTCCGGCGGGCGAAGCCCGCCGGAACCTACGCGAATAATGGGAACCCTGGGAGGGTGCCAAGGGCTCGCCGGGCCTGGTCGCGGGGCGAAGCCCGCCGGAACCTACGCGAATAATGGGAACCCTGGGAGG
>Ga0187889_10000994_pt1 | contig 32089 bp, 29 predicted proteins | sample June2016WEW_7_10_2_FD_132992 | JGI IMG/M metagenome (GOLD analysis project Ga0187889, IMG submission 132992) | Peatland microbial communities from SPRUCE experiment site at the Marcell Experimental Forest, Minnesota, USA - June2016WEW_7_100 | ecosystem: Environmental > Terrestrial > Soil >... | reverse complement strand
TTGACTGGGCCACCGCTACCGACGGCTACGTGGTCACCCTGAGCCCGCCCTGAGCTACTACTCTGGGCCTGGTAGGCGGCCTGGATGACTCTGGCGCGAGCCCTGTCGCTTGGCCTCGGCTGTACAGGTGCGTGATCCGGAAGGCGACGGCACGGCGAGTCGTTGGGAGAGCGGCGGGCCAGCGTGCGCGCATCGGCGCCACGGTTGGCAGCAAGGGCCGGCACCACGGTTGGCAGGAATGGCCCATGGCGGCCAAACGGAACAGATTGCGCGGTGCGGATGCCATGAAACCTTTGGGCTGGACCGGCAATCGAAAGCTAACCCGTGGTCGGGCGAAGGGTCTGAGATTGGAGGGCGGGAGGGCGATGTGGTCTTGGTTGCCAAGGGGTCTTCGAGTACGCCGCTTAATTGCAATATCTACAAAAGGAAGTGCCATGTTCTCAGCACGCGGGATGGTGCCCACGATCCTGTCCATTATCCTGGGGTTGTCAGCCATTGGGTGCGGTGGCAGCTCTACGGGAAGTGGAGCTGACGGCAGCTATGGAGGGGGCGGCGAGGGTGGCACGGGTGCAGCGGGAGGCAGCGACGGATCCGTGGCTGCCTCCGCCGATATGGCGATTCCTCAGCATGATGTTGCCCTGGATTCACCGATGCAGCAGGCTGATGGGGGAGCGTCGTTGATTGACGCGTCAGGGGATGCGTCGGTAGTGAGTGGCATCGACGGCGGGGTCACCCTGGGACAATTAGAATCGCTTTTCACCAAGCGCTGTGTGGGCTGTCATAGCGGCACCGGGTCTGCCGCGACCCGAATTGATCTTTCGGACAATCCCGACGCGAGCACCTCGCTATACGCCCGTCTGATCGGGCCTTTGTTGCTCGAAACCTACTGTGGCGAGCATTTGGACGCTGGCAGCGATACGGCGGTGGCTCGTAGTGCGATTGTCCCTGGCGCTCCCGGCTCGAGTTTCCTCTACCTCAAGATCACCGGGACTCAGCCCTCGCCCGGCACCCCGCCCGCAAACTGTGGCGTACGTATGCCGCGCGTCTTGGTTCCCGGTGTCGATGGCGGGCCTGCCACATCGGTTGCGTGTGATTCCCTCGACGGAGGGGCAGCGAACTGTTTGGGTGCGGCGGACATCGATCTCGTACTCCAATGGATCCGGGAGGGTGCTCCGCAATAGGGCGCTTCGGGGAGCCCTTGGCGCGCCGCACGCAGGCCCGCCGCCGGGCGTGGCCCATCTGTTCGAGCTGGCCGATAATCCTGATTCGATTGGTGCTGGCCTCGCCCGCTTGCGGCCGGTCCGCCGATAGCTACATGCTCTTCGGCTGCAACAGGCTGACCCGATTCCCTTCGCTGTCCGTGAACGACACGTATTGTCCAACGCCTGGAATTTCCACGGGCTGGCCCAAGACCTTGCCTCCAGCGGCCTCCACCCCCTTCATGGCCTGCTTGATGTCGTCGACGGCGATCACCACCGAAGGATATTGCGCCGGGCCCTCGGGCTTCTTGGGGTAGAAGCCTCCGTTGATCGCGCCGGGCTGCGTGACCGTCATCCGTTTCTCGTCAGTCTCGGCCGTAGCAGCCGTGATGTAATTGCCCATGGCCTCGCCATGATCGTGCATCTGCCAGCCGAAGGCCTTCGTGTAGAAGGTGGCAACGCGGCTCGCGTCTTCGTAGGGCATTTCGAAGTGGACGACTGGATTTTTCTTCATGCTGGCACCATGCAAAAGGTTGTTACAGAAGCGCAAGAGCTGCGCCGACGCTTGGATGCTCCTGGGCTGAATGGGTGACGTCATGGTCGTCGAGCTCACTGCCACCTGGAAGGAAGCAATCGCACCTGCTCTGCGTCGTGTCCGTGCTGTCCCCAAAAGGTCGACGAACCCCCGAGACTCCCACTGGGGTGAGCACCGGCTAACCGGCTGGCGCGTAGAGTCCGGCCGAGATATAGAGAGGTCGGGTGAGCTCGCAGCAAAGCAGTCCGGCCGTCTTCTGTCACGGTTTGCGCAAAGTCTACGACGGCCGCCAGGGCCTGTTGCGCAGGCCGGCGCCGTCCGTGGTCGCGGTTGACGGGCTCGACCTCAGCATCGGGCCCGGTGAGTGCTTCGGCCTGCTCGGGCCTAACGGCTCGGGCAAAACGACCACGGTGGAGATGCTCGAAGGCCTGCTCGAGCCAACCGCAGGCCAGGTCGGCCTGCTCGGGCGATCGTGGTCGACCAATGAGGCTGACCTGCGCGAGCGGGTCGGGGTGGGGCTGCAGGAGACACATCTGCCTGAGAAGCTCACCGTCGAGGAAGTGCTCACCCTCTTTCGCAGCTTCTACCGTCGCCCGCGCGCGCTCGACGACCTGTTATCCGAGGTCGAGTTGACCGACAAACGGCGCGCATGGGTGGGGAGGCTTTCCGGGGGGCAGCGGCAGCGACTGGCCATCGCGTGTGCCATGGTCGGCGAGCCCGAGGTCCTCTTTCTCGACGAGCCCACCACTGGCCTCGACCCACAATCGCGTCGGCAGGTGTGGGGTCTCATCGCGGCATACCGGGCGCGCGGCGGCACCGTCGTCTTGACCACCCACTATATGGAGGAAGCGACACGATTGTGCGACCGCGTCGGGATCGTGGAGCGGGGCAGGATGGTGCGGGTTGGCTCACCGGCCGAGTTGATCGCCCAGCTGGCCGGCGATCACGTGATCGAGCTGGAGCTCGAAATGGGCAACGACGCACGGCTTACGCGCGAGGAGTTGCTGGCCTTGCCCAGCGTGGCCGAAGCTCAGCTCTCCGGCGAGGGGTTGTGGTCGATTTCCAGCTCGCAGCCTGAGGTCGGTGCGGCTGCGACGCTGGCGCTGGTCGAGCGCAAGGGGGTGCGGCTGGCTCGCCTGGTAACTCGCAAGGCATCCCTCGAAGACGTTTTCGTCGCCTTGACGGGAAGACATCTTGACGATGGCTAGGGGGCCCACCTCGCCGGTGACCAGCGAATCCCAAGCTCGTCGGCCGAACGCGGTCGTCCAGCTTACTCTCATGCGTCTGCGCGAGATCGGGCGAGAACCTGGTGTCCTGTTCTGGTCGTTTGGCTTCCCCATTCTGCTGTCCCTGGCGCTGGGAGTTGCGTTTCGTGCGCGCGGCCCCGATCCGGTCGTGGTGGCGACCCTGCCCGGCATGCCGACCGCGCTCCACCGGGCCCTTGTCCAGGCCGGGGTGCGAGTCGAGGACTTGGACCCGCAAGCGGCAGCGACCGAGCTACGTGCCGGACGGGTCAGCCTGATCGTCGTCCCATCAGCATTGCCCGGCCAGCCCCTGATCTTCAGGTGGGACCCGTCGCGCGCCGAGGCACGCAGTGCTCGCGCCGCGGTGTACGCGATAGCACAACACGCCGCCGGACAGAATGATCCTCAGCAAGTCCGAGATGAGGAGATCCACGACGTGGGCTCGCGCTACATCGACTTTCTCGTTCCTGGCCTGATAGCGATGAACCTCATGTCAGGCTCGATGTGGGGCGTCGCTTGGGTCGTGGTCCACATGCGCGTGCGCAAGCTGCTCAAGCGCTTCTTGGCGGCGCCGATGCGGCGGCGCGACTTGCTGATGTCGCTCGGCTTCGCGCGGCTGGCCTTGATTCCGCTCGAGCTGTTCGTGATTCTGCTCTTCGCCCAGCTGTTCTTTCGTGTCCACGTCACTGGCTCTTACGTCGCCTTGCTCGCGGTTGCTCTCGCGGGTAGCGGCAGCTTTGCCGCCATCGCCATCGCGGTTGCCAGCCGGGCACAGAACACCGAAACTGTCAGTGGTCTGATGAACTTGGTCATGTTGCCCATGTTCGTCACCTCGGGCGTGTTCTTCCCCTCTAGCAACTTTCCCGCGCCGCTCCAGCCCATAATTCACGTCCTGCCGCTGACGGCGCTGTGCGATGGCCTGCGTATGGTGATGACTGACGGGGCCGGTTTGGTGGCGGTCCTGCCATCACTCGTCATTCATGCCGCCTGGGGGATTCCGTCGTTTTGGCTCGGGCTGCGCTACTTCCGTTGGACATGAAGAGCCGCCCCGACCGAAAAGAACCGTGGGGGAAGTAGCTGGGCATCGGCGCTGCATGCGCTAGATTCCGGACTATGTTAGTCCACGATTTGCTGATCGTTGGTGGCGGGCCGGCGGGGAGTACCTGCGCGCGCTTCTTGACGCGGGCGGGCCTGCGGGTCGCCGTGCTGGATCGGTCCGAGTTTCCCAGGGTCAAGCTGTGCTCGGGCTGGCTGTCGCCGTCGCTGTGGAACGTCCTCGAGATGGCGCCGTCCGAGTATGCCGGCGGATCTTGGGAGTGGCAGACTTGCCACGTTCGCTACCGTGGTGCGGATCGGGCCATCGCGTGCCACGGGTGGTTCGTGCGCCGGTACGAATTCGACGACTTTCTTCTGCGCACCAGTGGGGCAGAGCTCCATCTCGGGGTGGCGGTGGGCTCGATCACCCGCGATGGGGACGGACTGTGGTCGGTCGCCGGTCTGCGCGCACGTCACCTGGTCGGGGCGGGCGGGACCCATTGTCCGGTCGCGCGCATGTGCGACCCACCGCGGCCGCTGGGACCGGTCGGGGTGCAGGAACACGAGTTTCGCGCGGATCGGGCGGCCATCGCGCGTACTCGCGTCGGTCGGGACGGCGAGCCCGAGTTGCTCTTGCATGACGATCTGTCCGGCTATTCCTGGAACGTGCCCAAGACCGACTGGCTCAACATCGGCACCGGAACCGTGGATCCCAGGCAGGTGCGCTCGGCCTGGCAAGCCGCGCGTGCCTCGTTCCGTGCGGCTGGCCACTTGCCCGCGGGCACCGAGGCCGACCTGGATGCGATGAAGGGCTACTCCTACTACCTCTACCATCCCGAGCACCTGAGCCGAGCCGCACGTGTCGATGACAAGGGCGGCGCTTACCTGATCGGGGACAGTCTGGGACTGGCGCAGCCAATTACGGCCGAGGGTATCTTGCCTGCCGCGATCTCCGGTCGCTTGCTGGCCGAGGCGATTGTGGCCGGCGAACCGGCAAGCTACCCGGACCGGTTGGCGGCCCATCCCATCCTGGCGGACTACCGCCGCGTGTTTCGCTTGCGCGAAGCCGCTGGCGCGCTGAGGCAGCGACTCGCGCCCGCCCGGTCCGAGCGGTCGACCTCAGTCCTCGGCGGCCTCCTCGCGCGCAAAACCCGGCATGCGGTGGGCAGGGGCTTCGCCTGGATGTTCTCCGGCGCGCCTCTGCCCGCGCCCCAGCTCATCGACTTCGCCCTGGACCGGGGCGAGGCTCTGCTGGGCCGACGGGGTGGAGCGGGAGGGGCAACGTGATGCGAACCGCACAAAGGTTGCGGTCGGTATTCGACGACCGTCGCGCCGCTGCGACCGTGCGCGAGCACCTCGAGCAGGCTGGTATCGCCATCGGGGGCGGCGCCCCGTGGGACATTCAGGTTCATGACGAGCGCGTCTATGCGAGGGTCCTGCGTGACGGCACCCTGGGGGCCGGTGAGTCATATGTTGCGGGCTGGTGGGACTGTCCGGCCATCGACCAGATGCTGGAGCGGCTCGCGCGCGCGCGGCTGGACCTGGTCCTGCGCGAGAGCTGGGTCCTGTTGGCGAACGCAGTCAAGGCACGCATCGTCAACCTGCAGGCGGTCCGCGCTTTCGAAGTCGGAGAGCGCCACTACGACGTGGGCAACGATCTATACCGAGCCATGCTGGGCGAGCGCATGGTCTACACCTGCGGCTACTGGAAGCAGGCCGACAATCTCGATGCCGCCCAGGAGGCCAAGCTCGATCTGGTCTGTCGCAAGATCGGCGCTCGCCCGGGCATGCGCATCTTGGACCTGGGCTGCGGCTGGGGCGGCTTTGCCGCCTTTGCCGCGGAAAGATACGGGGCCAGCGTGGTCGGCTACACGGTGTCGCGCGAGCAGTGGGTATGGGCCAAGGAGCGGCATGCGGGGTTGCCGATTGACATCAGGCTGGAGGACTATCGTAAGGCGGCGGGCAGCTACGATGCCGTGGTTTCCATCGGCTTGATGGAGCACGTCGGTCCCAAGAACTATCGCGCCTACATGGAGCTGGCAGCGCGCTGTGTGGTCCCGGAAGGCATCGTCTTTGTCCACACCATCGCGGGCGAGGCGCCGCGCACCCAGATCGATCCCTGGTATCACAAGTACATTTTCCCTAACGCGGTCATCCCCACCTTGGGTCAGCTGGCGACCGCCACGGACCGGATCTTGGTGGTGGAGGATGTCCACAACCTCGGGCCGGACTACGATCGCACCCTGCTGGCTTGGTGGGCGAATTTCGATCAGGAGTGGCCGAGTCTGCGCGCGCGCTACGGCGACCGCTTCTACCGCATGTGGAGGTTTTATCTCATGACCAGCGCGGCCCAATTTCGCGTCCGGGCCCTCAACCTCTATCAGATCAGCGCTACTGTCGCGGGTGCGTCCCAGCCAGCGACCGTCCGGGCAAGCTGACGGATGGTCGCGGCCACATGGCCGGAATGGCAAGCTCGAAGTTACTCGGCAGCCTGGGCCGGCAGTTGCCCATCGATAGGGGAGCGCGGGCGGGGCGACGGCTAGAATTGGCTAAAGAAGCCCCACACTTCCTTCGGCATCCACGAGGTGGTCTGACCCGAGTCGGTGGGATCCCAGGTGTGGGGGCCGTCGAAGGAACAGAAGATCACCGGATCGGCGGCCGGGCAACCCGTGTAGTTGGTGCACACATGGGTTCCGCTCCCGCTGGACACGGTGGGCAGCGTCGTGATCTTGCACCCGTTCCAGGTGGCATATGGGTCGCTCTGGGTGGCCTGGGAATTGCCACCTACGTCGTTCGAGCCGAGCGAGCCCAGGTAGGGAATCGGGGCGCAGGTGGTAGGTGTGTTGGGGCCGTCCGAGCTCCCGCGCGAGTGGGCGGCCACGGCGCTGAAGATGCCTGGGCGGGCACACGCGAGAACCGCCGCCATCTGCGCGCCCTGGCTGAACCCCTCGATCTGGATATGGGAGGTGTCGATGCACAGGTCGGCCTCCACCTGGCTCAGCACCGCGTCGACGTAGCCGTCGTTATCACCGGTGCTCCAATCCCCATTTATGGCGGAAAGGGCTATGAAGATGGTGGTGTTGTTCGATGGACTCCACAGCCCGAAGTAGTCTTCTCCCGCGGTTTCCGAGTAGGAGCCCCCGTAGCCGTGGAAGTCGAGAATAAGACGGTACCCGGTGGTGTTGTTGTAGTTGGTAGGCCACCTGATGACATACTCCCGGGCGGTCGTGGAACCCGAGGGCGTGAGCGAATTAGGGGTGAAGGTCGTGCTCGAGGGGCTGTTGTGCAGCGACGGCGTCTTGCCGCAGCCTGCGCTCAACCCGGCGCCGCCGCCGTCGCCGGCGCTGCTCCCGCCGGCACCGCTATCTCCGTTCCCCGGGCCGCCGGCTGTGCCGCCATTGCCGGTGTGGCCATTCGCGCCACCAGACGCGGGCGAGCCACCGCCCGCGATAGTGCCACCCTCGCTCGACCCGCCCGGCAAAGGAGAGCCGCTGACGCCGGCGCTGCCGCCACTGCCGGTGACAGTGCCGCCGGTGCTGCTGCCGCTGCTGCCGCTTCCACCGTTCCCGAGGTGGCCGCCGCTGCCCAGAGAGCCGCCCGCTGCCGAGGCTCCACCGGCCGAGGTCGTGCCTGCTCCGCTAGCGCCTCCGGATCTGCTGCCGCCGAGCCCGAGGGTGCCGCCGCTTGGTTGCCCGCCATTTCCGGTGGCGGCGGTGCTGTTGCTGCCGCATGATGCTAAAGATCCGCTCGTCAAGGCGGCCAAGAGCAAGAAGGCCAGTTTCGTCGCGGGTCTGGTCATGGTTTCTCCTACTGGCATCAGTCGCGGTGTGGCAAAGGGGCCGCCCCCCCTTCCACCTATTGGCCTTGCTGAGCTCAGATTGTCAAGGCTATTAGTCGTGGCCTGATAGGGCGGGCGCCGGGCGGCGGCTGCCTGTGGCGCTGCGAGAGCAGGGATTAGAAAGCGACGTAGCCATTGCCTCCGGGCGAGGAGGGCAGGGCAAAGCCGATGAACACCGCGCGACCGATGAAGAAAGGGAAACCCCAGTCGAATGATTGGCTGTCAAGGCCAGTGCTGGCCAGGTTATCGAACGCGGTGAACTGGCTCTGGAGAAGGGTGTCGGCGTTGGCCACGCTGAACGTGACCGTGGTGCTGACGTTGTTCCGGCCGGTGATGGTCGCGCTCTCCGCGGTCGCGGTGGTGGGGCAGTAAAAGCCGGCCGCTTCGCCCCGGCACTGGGTCAAGCTCCTGTCATTGAACGACAGCGAGTTGGTGCCCGAGTCGATGAAGCTCTCGCTCATCGTCGTGCTGTTGAAGACGGTCGTCAGATTGCCGTCGGCGTCCACCGTGAACGTCTGTGCGCTGCCTAGCGCATTGTTGGCTTGCGTGCCCACGCCGAAGGTAAGTGTGCCGCTGAGCGTCGCCGCACCAGCAGCGGGCACGGTGGGAAATGTCAGCACCGCACCGTTGTTATCGCCAGCGAAGAGGGTGACCGGGTTGGCGAGCTGGTTGGCGAGGGGCATCGCGACTCCCGTGCAGCTCGAGCCTTGGCACGAGTAGTAGCCGGGCGTCCCGGTTTGGGTGCACTCGCTGCCGCAATCTTGCAGTGACTGGCTGATGCCAAGGATACCGTTGCCGCCAAAGTCGGCGACGGTGTCTTCGGCGCTACCGGTCGCCTGGCAGTCCGAGGGCACGGTGGAGAAACCGGGATCCCCGATCAGCTGCAGCTGCATCTTGCCGGCGCTCTCACCGCCGATTTTTAGATCGGCGAGTCGCACCGAACCCCACACGTAGCCGTCAGCGAAGGTGAAGCACTCGGTCTCGGGGTTGCCGCCCGTGGTCTGCTGCGGCAGGGCAAAGCCGCTAGGCAGAGCGGTGGCAATGAGGCGCAGGCCGGTCGAGCCGGTGTCGATGCTGACGTGATCGATGGTGGCGCAGGTGGCGGTGCCGGGTACGCAGACGGTGACGCTGATGAAGGCCACGTCCTCCGAGCCGATGTTGCCTGGCCCGTTGTCGACGATGGCGGGCACAACGTTGCTGCCCGTGGTTGTGCTGGTGCCGCCGCCGGCGCCGTCTGGGGCGCTTCCGGCCGCGTCGCCCGGACCGCCGTCCCCGTGGGCGCCGCCCGTGCCGGTCGAGCTGGTGCCGCCGCCGATCGAGCCGCCCGGGCCTCCCGAGGTCGCGGCGTTACCGCCGTCGCCGGAGCCCCCGCTGGCGGCGCTGCCGCCCTGGCCAACCCCACCGCTGGCGCCAGTGCTACCTCCCGCGACCGAGGCGCCGCCAGCGCTCGTGCCACCGCCGGTGCCGCTGACGTTGACGCCCCGGGTGGCGCCACCCGCGCTGCCGCTCGCCCCCCCGGCTGCCCTTGCGCTGCTGCCGCCGCTGCTCAGGTCAGTGGTAGGGCTCTTGCTCGAACATCCGGTAGTCGCAAGCAGTGTCGCTAGGAACCAGCGTAAACGCGTGGCACTCATCTTATTGCTCGCTTCCCACGGTGGCCGTGACGTCCACCCCGGCGGGCACCAGGGAAGGGATCCAAGCGCGGCCACTGAAGAGACGGCTGTGGCCGCTCGATTCGACCACCAGGTCGCTACCGGTGAGCGCCATGCGGTGGTGGCCGCCGCGACGCTGGCCCGTGGATAACTGGGCGAAGTAGGGGCCGAGAAGCTCGCGCAGATCGGGCGCGCCATGGCCGTGCCAGCTCACGGCGTAGACGGCACCGCTCGGCGAAAGGTACTCGTGCACGACGGGACCCGAAGCGGGCCGCAGCTCGTGGCATTCGCCGGTCGGCAATGATCGCACCTGCCGGGTCGCGCGCAGGTGTGCCTGATTGGTGGCGACGCTGGCCACATCCCCGCCGAGGGTGGCGTGCGCACCGCGCGCCATGCCGAGCGTGGCGCCGAGCGCCACCAAGATGCCGAGTTGAAATTGCCACATGCTCACCATCGGGCTCCTTTGTAGGAGTGCTGGCCTGTTCGAGCGTTTGCCGAACTGCGCACCGCACTGAGGAAAGAGGGATATTACCCTCTGCTAGTCCTAATCGACGAAGCTGTCAAACTGGCGCGAAGGGTGAGGGCGAATCAGGACAACTCCGGGGCGAATCAGGACAACTCCGGATCGATGCCACCCATGGCGACAGTAGTGGCGCCGTGGGCTGGGCCAGCACGTAGTCTTGGCGAATCGGGATTGACATGAGGTGGGGTCGGCGGTAGACGCGGGCTATGGGTGGGTGGGGGCTAGAGGTTTCCCGTGGGGGCGGTTCGCTGGCGGCGTCGCTGGTCCTGATCGTGGTCTGTCTACTGGTGCTGTGGCTGCTGCGCCGGCTGAGGCGGCAAGGGGGCGGCGGCGCGCAGATTGTGCGAGTGCTCGGGCATTGCCCTCTGGAGGCACACCGGTCGCTCTATGTGATCGAGGCGGCGGGGCGCTGCTTCTTGCTCGGGGTGGGCGAGGGATCGCCGAGCTTCATAAGCGAGCTCGACCCGGGGACCGTACCGCGCTATTCGTTGCCCGCCCGCCGGCGCGGCGTTTGGGGTGAGGGATTGGCAAGGCTCTTGCGGAGGCGCGCGTGAGTCAGGGCGGCGCCCTTGCCACCGTGGTCGACGCGCTTCCCCGCCTCGCTGCCCGGCCGGGGCTGTTCTTCGTCGTGGTTGCGATGTTGTCCATGGCGCCGTTCGTGGCGTTGCTCATGACCAGCTTCGTGAAGATCGCTATCGTGCTTGCGCTCTTGCGCAGTGCCCTCGGCACCGCGCACATTCCCCCGGCTCAGATCACCACCGGGCTGGCGCTGATCCTCACCCTCTTTGTCATGGCACCTACCGGTGAACGCATGCTCGAGGCCGCGCAGGACGACATCAACCTGGGGCTCACGGGTGCCGAGCATAGCGCGGGACGGAGCAGCAAGGCCCTGCGCACGGCTATCACCAAAGCCGGGGAACCGTTACGCGACTTTCTGCTCGAGCACGCCTCGGCCAAGGATCGATCGCTCTTCCACGTGCTCGCCCGTGACCTGCGAGGGGTGGGTGAGCGCTCGGCGACGACGGACCGGGATTTTATGGTATTGCTGCCCGCCTTTCTCTCCTCCGAGCTGCGCCGGGCGTTCGAGATGGGGTTCTTGCTGCTGCTCCCCTTCCTGGTGGTCGACCTGGTCGTCGCCACTGTCCTGGCCGCGCTCGGTATGAACGCGCTTTCGCCCACCTCGGTTGGGTTGCCGTTCAAGCTGCTGCTCTTCGTGCTGGCCGACGGGTGGCCACTCCTTTTGCGTAGCCTGGTCGAATCCTATGTCAGGCGCTAGTGCCGCGAGCGAGATGATCCTACACGTCGCGCGTGAGGGCCTCATTCTGGCCATCCTGGTGTCTGCCCCGGCGGTGGTTGCCAGCCTCGGGGTTGCCATCCTGGTCGGGGCATTGCAGGCGGCCAGCCGGATCCAAGATCCGGCGATCGTCATTTTGCCCAAGCTGGTGGTGGCACTTACGGTATTGCTCCTGTCCGGATCGCTCCTGACTCGGGTGGTCGAGTTCACCCACCGACTGTTGGTGCTGATGCCGACCTTGCGCTGAATGGGTATGCCGGTGCCAGACCTCGAATCATACCTCGGCGCCCTCGTGCTCGCGGCCGCGCGCTCGCTCCCCCTTTGTCTCATCCCGCCGCTACCCGGCCCGACTGTCTCGCCGCCCTGCGCTCTCCCCTTGCGCCTGGCCGCCGCCGTCGTTCTCGCCGGGCTGTGCCTGCCCTTGGTGTGCGCGCAGGTCAGCAATGAGCCAGGGATACGGACTTGGACAGCGATGGCGTTGCTGGCCGGGCGCGAGGCTTGCGTGGGCGTAGCCATGGGCTTCGTGTGCAGCTGCTGGTTCCACGCGGCGGCGATGGGGGGAGCCATGCTGGACGAGGTGTCGGCGGGCTCGGTCGTCCTGGCGAGGCGGGGCGGGTTAGCCGCGCTGACCCGGGTTTTCGCCTCGGTCACCTTCCTGGAAGTGGGCGGGCTGCGGCAGGTCGCCGCGGGCCTGGCCAAGAGCTACCACGCCATACCCTTGTCCCTCCGGGGTGGCTCGGGCATGAGCCTGCGCATGCCGGTCGGTGCGGCAGCGGTTGCCTCGGCCCAGCTCTTCGCCGCCGGGCTGGTCTTGTGCGCACCCCTGCTGGCGACCCTGCTCTTGGTCGAGCTAGTGTTCGCAATGGTCGAGGGCGCGCCCCAGCACGACGACCCGTACCGAGCCGTGAAGATAGCCAGCGGCATGGCAGCTTTGCTGCTAGGTTTGAGCGGACTCGGGGCCACCCTGCGGGCCACGCTGGTGCAGTTCCTCGCTCTCATGCTCTCCGCGCTGCGCATGGGTGGCTAGCCGAAGGCCAAGCTAGCGGGGGCGAGAGCCGCCGCGCTATGCTCAGCGCGGAGTAGCGGCTCGCCCGGCGGCGGGCAGCGTGCCCGTCATGGAAGACCCATCAAATCGTTGCTACGAGGCCACGCCAGCCCGGATGGCGCGGGCGCGGGCGGCCGGAGAGATCGCCGTGAGCCAAGAGCTCACGGGGGCGATTGTTGCGCTGTCTGCATGCGTTGTGATGATCGTCCACGGCAAGGCCATGCTGGGTGGGCTTGTCGTCTTCATGCGTGATACGGTGAGCTCCCTGGGCGGCGGACCGTCGCCCCGTCTGGCTCTGCTGAGCGGTGTCCGTGTGCTGGCTTGCGCGCTCGCCCCCGTCTTGGTCGTCATGGTAGGCGTTGCCGCGCTGGCTGGCGGTGTGCAGACGCGGGGACACATGATTTTAGCTGGTCGCCCGGATGGGGAGCATATGGGCCCCCATCTGGCGCCTCGCGCGGGACTCGCGGTCGTCGGCCGCGGGGTGGCCAAGGCAACGCTCATGCTTGTGCTGGGCGGGGTATGCCTGGCGCTGGGCGCGCCGGCCATGTTCCGGTGGGGCACGCTGCCCGAGCTGGCCGACCGGCTGTTCGTTACCGTGCGCAACCTGGTTGTCGTGTTGGCGCTGGGCCGTCTCGTTTTTGGTCTGGCCGACTACCTGGGACGGCGCCACCGCCAGCGCAAGGCGCTGCGGATGACCCGCGCCGAAGCGGCACGCGAGCGCCGGGAAAGCGAAGGCGATCCGGCGCGCAAGGCTGAACGGCAGTGCGCCCATGTCGAGTGGTGGGAGGGAGATCGGCGCCCGGGCGAAGGGCCTGGCGATGTCCGATGACGGCCAGCGCGACGTGCAGGGTCGCGAGGAGTTCTTGCTCGAAGTGGCGGTGGTCTTGCCGGTATTGGACCTGCACATCTACCGGGCCAGGCAGCCGCTCGCAGCGGGAAGCCAGGTCGTGGTGCCCTTCCGCCACCGTACCGTCACGGGGTTCGTGGTGGGGCAGGTCAAGGCGGTGGATGCGCGGGTACGCGAGAGCCTGCGCGATATCGTCCAGGTGGTCGGCGAAGGGCCCATTGTCGACGAGCCCATTCTCGAGCTTTGCCGATGGGCCGCCGGCTACTACCTCGCGCCGCTCGGCGAAGTGCTCAGCGCGGCCTTGCCCACGGGAGAGCGCGCGGCGCCGGCGCGACGGGTGTGCCTGACCGAGCTCGGGCTGCGTAGCGCGGAAGCCTCCGTTCCATCCGGGCTCTCGTCCCTGGCGCTCGACCAAGGGGATCGCGAGCTCTTGGCTCGCCTCCGGAAGGCGCGTACCTTGAGCCTCGAGGGCCTGCTGCGCCAAGATGGCGCCCATGGGGCGCGGGTCCGCTTTCTCGAGCAACGCGGGTTTGTGACCATCGCGGAGGGGGCAAGGCCGAGTAGGCCGCGGCCCCGCCCCGCCGCGGGGTTAGAAGGTAAAGACGGCAGCAGGGTTGTTGCGCCCGAGCTCAATCAGCATCAGCAGGCGGCGTATGCGGCACTGCTCACGGCTTTGGCCAAAGGCTATGCCACCTTCGTCTTGCAGGGCGTGACCGGCTCGGGCAAGACCGAGGTCTATCTGCGCATCATCGCCGAAGCCCGTCGCCGCGGCCACGGCGCCCTGGTGCTCGTCCCCGAGATCGCGCTTACGCCGCAGTTAGCCGAGCGCTTTCGCGAGCGCTTCGGCGACGACGTCGCGGTTTTGCACAGTGCTCTGCCCCCGGGCGAGCGGGCGGCGGCTTGGCGGAGGCTGCGCCGGGGCGAGGTGGGCATTGCGCTCGGAGCTCGGTCGGGAATTTTCGCGCCCGTGCGCGACCTTGCCGTGGTCGTGGTCGACGAGGAGCACGACAGCTCTTTCAAGCAAGAGGAAGGCTTTCGCTACCATGCCCGCGATCTTGCGGTGATTCGTGCTCGCCAAGCCGGTGCTATCGCGGTGCTGGGGTCGGCGACGCCCAGCTTGGAGACTTACCACAATGTCAGGCTGGGCCGTTTCTCCCGTCTGCTGCTCCCGGTGCGCGCCAATCCGGCGGCGGCACTGCGACCCCTGCCGGCGGTGGAGATCGTGGATCTGCGCCGGCATCCCCCGGGCAAAGACGGTCTCCTGTCGCCGCCGCTTGCCCTGGCCGTGGATGAGGCGCTGGCGGCGGGCGAGCAGACCATCTTGTTCCTCAATCGCCGCGGCTTCTCCACCTTGGTCCATTGCCACGTCTGCGGCCACGTCGTGCGCTGCAAGGCTTGCGCGGTGTCTTTGACTCTACATCGCCGCCGTGCCTGCCTCTTGTGCCACTACTGTGGCTATGCCGAGCCAATCCAGCAGATCTGTCCGCAATGCAAGAACACCAGTCTGCAGGGCATGGGTGCCGGCACCGAGCGGGTCGAGAGCTTGGTGGCCCAACGTTTTCCCACGGCGCGCATCGCTCGTATCGACCGGGACACGGCGGACGGCGCCCGCGGCAAGCTCTTCACTTTGCTGGCCCAGATGCACCGGCGCGAGATCGACATACTGGTGGGAACCCAGATGGTCACGAAAGGCCACGACTTCGTTGGTGTGAGCGTGGTGGGAATCCTGCAGCCGGATATGGGCATCAACCTGCCCGATTTTCGCGCGGCCGAGCGGAGCTTTCAGACCTTCGAGCAGGTAGCGGGCCGGGCCGGCCGGGGCGAGCACCCCGGCCGCGTTCTCGTGCAAACCTACTGCCCGGATCACCCCGCCATCACGTTTCTGCAGCGGCACGACTACGAGGGCTTCGTCAAGGACGAGCTGGCGCGGCGAAGCGCGGTCAATTACCCGCCGTTCACCAGGATGGTAGTGGTGCGTGTGGAAGGGAAAGACGCCGATGCCGCGCGCTCGTCAGCCGTTGCTGCCGCAGCGTGCGCGCGTGGCGCGGCAGGGCAGGGTGTGGTCGTGCTCGGCCCCTCCGAGGCGCCCATAGCCCGTTTGCGTGGCCGGACGCGCTTTCAGGTCTGGCTGTCATCGAGCGACAGGGCGCAGCTGCTGGCCACCAGCAAAGCGGTGCAGGGCGCGCGGGTATCCAAGGACGTTCGCCTGGAGGTGGACGTTGATCCGCAAAATGTCCTCTGATGCCGGAGTATCCTCTGGCGAGGATATCGCTGGCGAGGGTATCCTCCACGGACTTTAGCGGGCGATGATTAGCAAAGGCCAAGCGAACCAATTGCTCGAGAGAGTCGCCGAGAGCATCGACGACGCCCTTGCCGCCGAGATGGCCAACGCTCTGCAGAGCGTGGTGATGGGCCCCCCTCCAGGTCGGCCGGGTCAGGTCGACATGCCTATCTTGCTCGGGCGCCTGTTTGCAGAAGGGGTGACCGGGCGACTTTGCCTGCAGCGCGACGCCGAAGAAAAGTCGGTGTACGTCGAGGCCGGGTTGCCGGTGATGGCCGAGTCCAGGGTTGCCTCCGACCGGATGTTGGCGCTGCTGGCGCGGGAGGGCGTCATCGATGCCAGCCAACACCGGGAAGCTCGGAACATGGTGGACGCGACCGGTAGAAAGGCGGGCGCCGTGCTGATCGAGCTCGGCTGCCTGGCCAGCGCCGACCTCCTTCCGGTGATTCGCCATCATTATGAGAGCATAATCACCGGACTCTTCTCATGGGATGCTGGATGCTGGCGCATCGAGGCGGGCGCGACGGCTGGCCCGGAACGGGCGCGGCTCCTGCGGCATCCGGCCGCTTTGATTCGCGAGGGCGTCGCCGCCGGTTATGCCCGCGCGCGGATGGTGAGCCGACTAGGCGGGGAGAGTATTCGCGTGAGCTCGGGCGGGCTTGGCCCGACCGAGCTCGCCCGCGGGGGATCTCAAGGACCCTCCCAGGGTCCTTTCCCTTTACTCAGTAAGGTGTTCTGGCTCGATGACTCGGCCGGGAACGCCGACGTCATAGCGCAGGTGCTGTGCGACCGTCGCGAGAGTCATGTACCCGTGCTTTTCGATGGGGTGCGATCGGTCGGAGAGGTGGTGCGTGCGGCGGGGTTGCCGGAGGACGTCGTGCTCCAGATCGGGTTTAGCCTCTATTGTGTCGGTGTTCTGCGCGACGCCAAAACTGGTGGATCGGGACGTCCGCGCGGCGGATTGCGTGATCAGGGTATGCGCAAGCGGAGGATCATGGCCGAGCACGCGCTGGCGCTGGAGAGCGACTACTTCGGGGTGCTGGGGTTGCCGCGCTCGGCCTCGACGGACGAGGTCAGGCGGGCCCACGCCGCGCTTCGCCGGGAGCTCGCGCCCGAGGCGGTCGGGGCCACACTGGGGCGCGAGCTTTGCGCGGAGATCGGCACCATAGCGGAAGTGCTCGACGAGGCTTTGCGGGTTTTGTCGAGCCCGCTACTGCGCCCGGCCTATCAGCAGAGCCTGGCCGATGATCGAGATAGCCATCCCGATCGAGCGAGTGGCGCTATGAGCGCGAAGGAGTAGAGCAGTGCGGATGGTATTCTTCGGCACCCCAGAGTTCGCCGTGCCTTCGCTGGCGGCGCTCCTCGGCGATCAGGGTGGCCATGAGGTCTTGGCCGTGGTCAGCCAGCCCGACCGTCCGGCCGGGCGAGGGGCAAAGCTGCACACCCCACCGACCAAAGAGCTTGGGCAAGAGCTGGGTATCGCGGTCTTACAACCGACCAAGTTGCGCGACGGCAAGCTGACCGAACAGCTCGCGGCGCTGGCTCCCGACATTTTCGTGGTCGTGGCCTACGGGCGCATTCTCCCGCCGGACCTGCTGGCGGTGCCCCGGCTGGGGGCCTTCAACGTGCACGCGTCGATCTTGCCCAAGTTGCGCGGGGCTGCTCCCATTCAATGGGCGATAATTCGCGGGGAAACGGTCACCGGCGTGAGCATAATGCGCATTGAGGCCGGGCTGGACACCGGACCTATCGCCGCAGTTGCCTCCGTGGATATCGCGCCCAACGATACTGCGGGCACGCTGTCGGTAAGGCTGGCGGCGCTCGGTGCGCAATTGCTGGTCCGCACTTTGCCGGCCATCGCGGACGGCAGCGCTACTCTGCGCGAGCAAGACCATGCCGCCGCAACTTTGGCTCCGCCTCTGGCAAGAAGCGATGGGCATTTGGATTTTAGCCAGGGCGCCGCCCAAGTCTGCGCCCGCGCTCGCGGAGTCGACCCTTGGCCGGGGGCCTTTGCCGTGCTAGCCGGGGAAAGCGTGAAGCTGTTCGATCCGGTAGTGGTTCCCGGCTCGGGCAGGGCTGGAGAGTTTCTCGGCCTGGCGGAGCGCGGCCTCGTCATCGCGTGCGCCGATGCCGCGGTGGCCTTCGCCCAGGCTCAGATGCCAGGGCGCAAGCGGATGGCAGCCAACGCCATGCTGGCCGGCCACCCAATAGTCCCAGGCAGCCGCTTTGCGTAGCCCGGAGATAGGCAACGCCGCCCACACCGCCTAGCAGCCGACTCCGGCTATCTCCGGCTCCGCTCCGGGACGGCAGCGCAAGGCTGGCCCGCCCGCCGCAGCCCACATGCTACAATATGTCCCGCTTGGCCATCGCCTTGCGCATCTTGCCGAGCGCCTGCTCTTGCAGCTGACGCACGCGCTCGCGCGAGAGACGATACTCGTCCCCGATCTCTTTGAGGGTGCGCTCGTGATCGTTGATGAGGCCGAAGCGCTTGCGCAAGATATCCGCTTCGATGGGTTTGAGAACGCCGAGGAGCTTCAACATCTCCTGCTGGGTTTCACTGCTCATCATCTGCTCGGGCGGGCTGGGAGCCTCGTTAGGATCCACGAGCACGTCGATCAGACGGCGACCGTCGTCTTCGGAGAGCGAACGATCGAGCGATACGGGATTATCGGCCAGGAAGGTGCGCATCTTCTCCAGCTTCTCGGCCTCTATTCCTGTCACCGAGGCGATCTCCTCGGTGGTGGCCGGCCGCTCGAGCTTGGACTGCAGCTCGCGCTCCGACTTGGCAATGCGGTGGTAGGCATCGATCATGTGCACGGGAAGGCGCACTGCGCGTCCCTTATCGGCCAGAGCACGGCTTATGGCGTGCCGTATCCACCAGCTGGCGTAGGTCGAGAAGCGGAATCCCCGGCGATAGTCGTAGCGCTCCACCGCCTTCATCAGGCCGATGTTGCCCTCCTGGATGAGATCGGGAAGAGGCAGGCGGCCGTGGTTGAACCTGCGGGCGATCGAAACCACCAGACGGAGGTTGGCCTTCACGAACTCGTTCTTGGCGCGCTTAACCACCCCTGACTTGCGCGTGATGGCGTGGGCAAAGTCCTGGAAGGACTTGGTCTCGATGCTGAAGCCCAGCCCGTCCACTTGGCGCTGCAGACGCGCAGCGGCACTGAGACGTTGCAGCTCGGTCAAGGCAGCGTCCACGAAGACGCGGTCGATGTCTAGCTCCTTGATACGGGGGGCCAGTGCGCTGACCAGCTTGGCAAGTCGCTTCTTCTCGATCGGGGAGCCTTTGCGCGCGAGCCGCTCGGAAAGGAGACAATATGGCTTCACGTCTTCCAATGCGCAGCCCATGGCGGACTCTACCGTGGCCACCAAGTGCGCGGCCCACGGGGCGTAGCAGAGCAAGGCCTTCCAAAGGTCGATCTCTAGCTCCTCGATCTGGCGCGCGGTTTCAAACTCCTGTTCCGGCTTGAGCACCGACAGCTCAGCCATGTCACGGAAATACATGGCCAGAAAGCTCTGAGGCTCTTCCGGCTTGCCGCTTCCGCTTGCCGCCGCCTCCTCGTCGGTATCAGCGGCGAGCTGACTTTCCTCGTCGTCGTCGTCCTCGCTCTCGTCGGCCTCGTCCGGCTCGGCTTCGGCCACCATGCCAAGCTCAGTGCTCGGATCAGCAGTCGGCTCCGCCCTCATGACCTCGGGCAGCGGCGTCTCATCGAGATCCGGCACCACTACGGTTTCGGATTCGACCGCGAGCGATGCGCCAACCGAGTCCAGCTCGGCCTCGGGCGCGAACTCTGGCTCCGCGGCAAAGTCGATGTCATCGATGTTGGTGTCATTGGCTGGACGATCGAAAGTGGCGACTGCCGCCGTGGCTGGTCGTCGCCCGGCCTTTGGCCTTCGCTCCGGTCTGAGTGCCCGGCGCTTCCGCGTCCTAGCTTTTGTGGCTGTCCGATGCATTGCGCCTTCCATTTCCCTTGTTACGTAGTATGTTAACCCACATCAGAGACCAATGTAATGAACGAGATGCTGATAAACCAGCCACAAGGGGACGATATTCCTGGCGTCGGCTGGGACTCGCATTATCGTTAGATGCCTTGACCTCTGATCGGTTTTAGGTTGTGAGTGGCAATTTGGATGCCAGCCCATCGATTTGGTACCCGGCAGACCGCCTTTTCGTGCAGATTTGGTGCCCGGCAGACGGCCTTGTCGTGCAGAAGATCGCAGCCGTGGGGGCATGTTAAGGCCGCAGGCTCCACGGCTCCCCACATCATCGGCGCACGCGACGACCATCGATAGAGGCAGTTGGGGTGCCCGACTCCCGGGGCACTGCCGGGCAGGCCGCGGGCCTCGCCTTATGCCTGGATGGGGCTCACGGTGCCTGGCGCTCGCATAGCGCGATGATGCTCTTCGAGGCCGCTCCGAAGAATCTGGATTTCGTGGCCATCGCGCCCGACACCTCCAGCACACGCAGGCCAGCATGACGGAGAAGCCTGCCCATCTCGTGCAGGCTGTACGCGCGCACTGACACCTCTTGTTCGCTTTGGCGCCCATCGGCGAACACGACTGAGCGTCGGATGAGGATGCGGCTGGTGTGATAGTTGAAGTCGACCTCCTCCAGCACGACACAGCCTTCCCCTTCCCACCACACCCGGCTGGGCAGATCTCCGACTACGTAGTCGCGGTTGACTATGTCGAGGAGAAAGCGTCCACCGGGTTTGAGCGCGCGGCATAGCGACGAAGCAACGCGTAAGTTGGTCTCCTCGTCGAAATATCCAAACGACGATAGTACGCAATAAGCGCCGTCGAACTCGCCGTCGAACTCCATCTCGCGCATGTCGGCATGAATGAAATTCACGGATAGGCCGCGCTTTTGCGCGGTGTCGCCAGCCTTGATGAGAAGGGGTAGCGATAGGTCGAGCCCGGTGGTCTTGAAGCCGCGCTGAGCCATTTCAATGGCGTGCCTGCCATACCCGCAGGCCAGGTCCAATACCGCTCCCCCCTCAGGCATGGCCAAGGCGTCGCGAATGAATTCGACCTCGTTCGTGGTCTGCTCCGCCGTCATGGCCGGTGTCGTGCGCAGGTAGTCCTCGCTGAACACCTCTTCGAACCACGGCTTGGCTTGCTTTTGCAGCGGCCGCCGGGCCAGAGCCTCATGCACCGTGTCTTCCGCTTCACTCGGCGCTTGGTATTCCTCGAATAGGGCAGCAGCGACAATTTGTGATGCGGGGGAATCCGACACGGCCACGGTCGGCTCACTGGCAGATACTGGCCTAGCCACTCGCTGGGTCGAGGTTGCCGACTGGGGGGCATTGTCGGCAGCTGCGGCAGATGGCTCGGAGCGCTGCAGCTTGGCTAACTCTGCCTCCGGGACCGGCGGGGGAGTAGTCGGTGGCGCGGGAGGTGGGGTAAGCGACCCGGACGGGGGAGTAGTCCGCGGCGCAGGCGGTGGGGTAGTCGATCCTGGCAGAAGAGTAGTCGGCGCGGGAGGTGGGGTGGGTGGTGGCGCAGGCGGGGCAAGCGTGGCAGGGGGCAGGGTTGCGGCCTGGCCTTCGGTAGCCTCCAAGATGTTGAGCGATGAGTCGGTCACTATCACCGCCTCCGGCTCCACCTCGCCTATCTCGATGGGCTGAGATTCTGCGCTCGGGCCTTTCGCCATCGGATCAATGGCCAGGGCGGCCAAGGAGGCCAGGGCGTCCTCCACCTCGTTGGTCGAGGGCGCCTCGAACGACGGACTGGCTTGCCGCGCCTCGAACGATGGCTCGGCCTCCGGTGTCGCGAACGAGTCGGCCGCCATGCTGGCCGACGAGTCACTCGGGCTATCAGCCAGCGCCGGCGTTTCCGCGATGGCGACGATCGTTTCCTCGGAAGGGGATGCACCCGGGGGCGGTGGCGTGGGACCGGCGGCGAGAAAGTCTTCCGGAGTTGCGCCCAGGCTTATGCCCGCCTGCGCCTCAGTCGCGGGCTCTGCTGGTGCGGGAGGTTGCGGTTCGGGCACCGCCGCGGGCTTGTCCGGTGCGAGATCCGGCAGCACGATTGGCTCGGGAGTTTCGCCGAGCGCCATGTGGTCGGAAATGACCCACTGGATCGTTGCGTCGTGATGGGCGCCGGCGCTGGGCTGGGGAATTGCCCCTGCGCTGCTATTGGCCGAAGGATCGGCTTCGGCGTGATTGGGGGGTGGGGCGATGGGGGTGCGTGGCATGGTGTCGTTGGGCGTGAGGCTTACGGCAACCGAGCAATCGGCTCGCCCATCCGGACTTGCCGATCGGAGGCCAGGGCATCCATGGTAATCCGCCCTGGCTCGAATAGTGTAATGGTAGTCGAGCCCAGGTTGAAGATCCCTAGCTCTTGGCCCCTCTCTACCCTGACGGGGTCGGTGAAGCGCTTGCTCCTCGCCCTGTCCGTGGCGAACCCTGGCCGATGGGTCGCGACTTCCGCGTCGTAGCTTGCGGTAATGTGTCCGACCCCCACCGCCGCCACCATGACCACCGCGTAACGGCCCGCCGCGCTGTCGACCACCGTCACGAAGCGTTCGTTGCGTGCGAACAGTCCGGGCTCGCGCTCTACGCTCCTCTTGCCCACCGGAAATAGGGTGCCAGGGATGTGCATCCAAGCAACGACTTCGCCCCCGAGGGGAAAATGCACGCGATGGTAGTCGCGCGGCGACAGGTAGATGGCGACGTAGGGCCCCCCGGCCAATCTGTGGGCCAGGTCAGCATCGGCGAGCAAGTTGGGCAAGGTGAACAGGGCTCCCTTGGCCTCGATCGGCTCGTCCGCGTCAGCCACGCCGCAATGGCAGATGGTTCCATCCGATGGCGCAACCACCCGGCCTTCATCAGCGGGTATGCGGCTGCCCGGGGCGAGACGTCGGGTAAAGAACGACTGCAGGCTGCCGTATGCGGCCAAGGGATGCTCAGCGTCAGTGGAGTCGAGCCGATAGTGGCGGACATAGCCACGCAAAACCATGCGCTGCAGCGGCCCAGGCAGCTGCCGGCGCGCGCCCCAGCCAATCAATTGCGACAGCAGACGTTTGGGTAGCAAGCGCCAGGCGCTTTGTGCCAGGCGCTCATGGAAGGAAAGACTTGGCATGATGCGTCTGAGGCTCAATGTGCAACTCTAGAGCACGCTGGCGCCGGGCTGCAACGGAATACCGAATATGGCAAGGCCCACCCGGGCAGGGTGGGCCTTGGGAGAGATGGTCATGCGGGACGTCGCATGGTGGCGCAGCCCCATGCAGCCGACCTGCGCGACATGCGTCGACGCTCAGGCGTCGAAGTACTGCATGAACTCGAAGGCGGTCGGACGGAGACGAGAGGGTTTGAGCTCGTTCTCCTCTTTCCAGCTGATCCAGGTTTCCACGACATCCTGGGTGAAGACGTCGCTCTTGAGCAAGAAGGCGTGGTCCTTCTTGAGGTTCTCGAGGGCCTCCTCGAGCGAGCCCGGGGCTTTGGGAATCTCACGCAGCTCCTCGGGCGGGAGCTCGTAGATGTCCTTGTCCATCGGGTCGCCGGGCTTGATCTTGTTCTGGATGCCATCGATGCCCGCCATCAACATGGCCGCAAAGGCCAGGTACGGGTTGGCGGTCGGATCCGGGCAGCGGAACTCCACGCGCTTGGCCTTGGGGGAGGAAGCCACGGGCACGCGGATCGAAGCCGAGCGATTGCGGGAGGAGTAGGCCAGGTTGACGGGCGCCTCGAAGCCGGGCACCAGCCTGCGGTAGCTGTTCAGACCGGGGTTGGTGATGGCGAGCAGAGCGGGGGCGTGCTTGATGAGGCCGCCGACATAATAGAGCGCGGTCTCGGACAGGCCGGCGTACTTGTCGCCGGCGAAGAGATTCTTCTCCCCTTTCCAGATCGACTGGTGGCAGTGCATGCCCGAGCCGTTGTCACCGAATATCGGCTTAGGCATGAAGGTCGCCGTCTTGCCCCACTTACGGGCTACGTTCTTGACCACGTGCTTGTACCACATGGTGCGATCAGCCATGGTCACGAGCGGCCCGAATACCATCGACAGCTCGGCTTGGCCGGCGGTCGCCACCTCGTGATGGAAGACCTCGACCGTGATGCCCAGCTGCTCGAGCGTCAGCGCCATCTCGGCGCGGATGTCGGTCTGGCTGTCAATCGGGGGTACGGGGAAATAGCCACGCTTGTAATCCGGCTTGTAGCCGAGGTTGCCGCCCTCTTCGTCGTTGGCGGTATTCCAGCGGCCTTCCTTGGAGTCGAGCTTGTAGAAGGAGGTGTTGGGTCCCTCTCCGAAGCGAATCTCGTCGAAGATGAAGAACTCGGGCTCGGGACCGAAGTACGAGATGTCCGCGAGGCCGGTCTGCTTGAGGTATTGCTCGGCCTTCTTGGCGATCTGGCGCGGGTCGCGCGAGTAGGGCTGATGGGTCACGGCATCGGCGATGTCGACAATCAGCGACAGGGTTGGCTCCTTGATGAAGGGATCGATCACCGCGGTGGACGCGTCAGGGATACAGGTCATGTCCGACTCGTGTATCGCCTTCCAACCGCGGATCGAGCTTCCGTCGAAGTTGAAGCCCTCGCTGAAGGTCTCCTCCTTCAGTTTGTGGATGGGCATCGTGGTGTGCTGCCACTGCCCGAGCAGATCGACGAACTTGTAATCGACCAGTTTAACACCATGCTTCTTTGCGAACTCGAGAACCTCGGCTGGGGACATGTACGCTTTTCCCTTCTGCGCAATCGCGCTACTTGTGAGCTACGGATACCTCAGTTTCTCTAACCCGTTCACAGGGCGTCCTCACCGCGCTCTCCGGTTCGGATGCGAATGACCTCCTCGATGGGAGTGACGAAGATCTTGCCGTCGCCGATGTGCCCGGTGCGCGCCACGGTCATCAAGGCCTCGACGACGTCTTTCACCATGTCGTCCTTGACCACGATCTGGACGCGGACCTTGGGAACAAAGTCCACGACATAAGCCGAGCCGCGGTACACCTCTTTCTTGCCCCCTGTCCTGCCAAAACCTTTAACTTCGGAAACCGTCATGCCTTGCACGCCGATTTCGCGCAACCGATCCTTAACGTCGTCCAGCTTGAAGGGTTTGATGATCGCTTCGATTTTCTTCATGAGCCACCGGCCCGAGAGAGTAAACGGCCTTGCGCGTATCTTCAATCTTCTTCGTCAGCCCTGAGCGCCGAAGACTAGCGGCTAAAGGTTTCCGGCGCATTTCGCCTTCATTAACTTTTGGTAACCCGCGTTGTGGATGAGAGACGTGGGCAGGGGTGCCGGGCGAAGTGCGACCGACGCGCTGTGTGACGCATGGGATCAGAGCGGCGTCGGGTGCCGCGGAGATGGCGAACGGCGGGAGCTCAACCGGCGGGAGGGCTCAAGGAGGGAGCTCGAGCGCACCAATCAGCTCGCTCACGTCGCTGACCGAATGCTGGCGGCAATAGTCATCGATCTCGCGCCCAATCCGTTCGGCCGACGCCGGATCGATGAAATTCTGGGTGCCGACCTGGACGGTGCTGGCGCCGGCGAGGAGGAACTCGACTGCGTCGAGGCCGGTCTGAATGCCGCCGATGCCGGAGATGGGGATGCCCAGGCCGGATCGGTGAATTTGGTACACCATGCGGAGCGCTATCGGCTTGATAGCCGGTCCGGAGAGGCCGCCCAAGACGGTGGCAAGTCTAGGCTTGCGGGTCTGTGCGTCGATGGCCATTCCCGTGATGGTATTGATGACCGAGACGGCATCGGCGCCGTTTTCGGCGCAGGCGCGTGCCAAGGCTACGATATCCGAGGTGTTGGGGGTGAGCTTGACCCACAGAGGCTTCCGGGTGACAGCTCGGCAGGCACGCACCAGATCGCCCAGTACCCTTGCTTCGCGGCCGAATTCGATGCCGCCCGCCTTGATGTTCGGGCACGATACGTTCATCTCCAGCCCATCGACTCCGTCGAGCTGGCTGAGCTGTTCACCGCAGCTCACGTACTCGTCGAAGGTAGTACCGAAAAAATTTACCAGGACCTTGGTTCCGCAGGCGCGCAGAAAGGGCAGCTTGCTGCTGGCGAAACCTTCTACACCCACGTTCTCGAGACCAATGGAATTGAGCATGCCGGCCGCGGTTTCGCAGATGCGCGGGGCGGGGTTGCCGAACCGAGGCTTGGGCGATATGCCCTTGGTCACCATGCCCCCCAAGGCGGGCAGCGCCATCAAGGAGTCGAACTCCTTGCCGTAGCCGAAGGTGCCCGACGCGGTGAGCACCGGATTCTTGAAATCTATGCCCCCGCAGCGGACGGCAAGCCGAGCCTGGCCGGGCGACTCAAAGCCTGGCGCGCTCACCCCGCACTCCTTGGTGGCGGATCCGAGGTAGGGGGGATGACAAGCGTAGAGGCCAGGAAAACTGGCCCATCGCAGCAAGCATAGCGGTAGGGTCGACTATCGTGCACCGGGGTGGCGCAGCCGAGGCAGACGCCGATGCCACACGCCATATGAGCTTCGAGGGACAGGTAGCATTCGCGGTTTACCGCCTCCGCGATCCTGGCCACTGCCCACAGCATTCCCTGTGGCCCGCACGCCATGATGCGCAATCTAGAGAAACGCGCCGAGCTAAGATGGTGGTCCAGACGAGCCTCTAGCGACAAAGTGACTCGGCCACGTCTCCCGACCGATCCGTCCTCGGTGGCCAAGTGGAGGTTGACGCCGAGGGCCCGCATTTCTGCGAGCAAGACCAGGTCGCGCGCGCTGCGCCCACCATAAATCAGCTCGCATCTGTCGATCAGGCCGCGTTTGGCGGCGTGCTCGGCCTGCATGAACAGGGGGGGCAACCCCACTCCGCCTGCCACCAGAAGGTCGATGGTCTCTGGCTCGGGATCGGGGAAGCTGCTGCCAAGCGGCCCCAGCACGGCGACGCGGTCCCCAGGCTGCGCTGCTTCGAGCAACCGGGTGCCCCGACCGACGCCCCGGGCGAGCAGGTCGGCGCGGCCGTCTGGCGCGACCGAGAGCAACGAGATCGGTCTCGGCAGAAGTGGGTCACGACCCCAGTCGCCGCGCAGCATAATGAATTGTCCTGCCCTGCTTCCCGCCAGGGACTCGCAACCGCCGAGGCGGAGGGTAAAGTACTCATTACCCAGTGCGCGATTCCCTGTGATTCTCGCGTCAAAATAGCGCATACTTCGTCTGCCGATGGCTCTCTCTATTCGGATTTGTTGCAGCTTGCAAGCTAACGTGTTACTAGGCGAAATCATAGAGAACCGGGGCAAACCATGGATTTCATGTTCGAGGACGATGTCGACGAGGTAGGGTCAGACGTGGAGGCCTATTGCCCGAAGTGCAAGGCCGACACAACTCACGTTGTCATCTCCAAGTACGAAGACGAAATTCGTCGGGTGCAGTGCAATCCATGTGGAGATGTGCATTCGTTTCGCAAGCCGCGTGGTGAGGCGGAGGAGGACATGCCCGAGCCAGTGGCGGCGCGCAAGCGCGCCTTGCTCAAGAAGCTGAGCTGGGACGAGTTTTTTGCCAAGCACGGGGAAAGAAACGCGAGGCCCTATGAATTTCGCGAAACCTATCGGGAAAACCTGGTGGTCTTCCACCCTAAGTTCGGCAAGGGCTTCGTGTCGGAGGTAGTTTCCGAGAGCAAAGTCGAGATTACCTTCAGTGACGCGCGCAGAATTCTGGTGCACAACCGTAGGGATATCCCTGGCTCGCCGATCGGCCATGAGGACGATGGTCTGCCATCGCCGCCACCCGCGGCCAAGGGGAGTGGCAAGGTAGCGGCAAAGGCGACGGGCAAAGCCGCGGCCGACAAGGCCGCGGGCGAGACGGCGGCCGACAAGACGGTGGCCGAGCTTGGGACGAGCAAAGGCATGGCCGAAGCCGGGGCCGAGGCCGGAACCAGCAAGACCGCTCCTTCCAGCAAGCTGCACGCCAAGGCGGAGCCCAGACCGGTGGCCAAGCACGACTCGAGTGCTAGCGCTGAGAAGGTCGTGAGCAAGGCGGCCGCCAAGAAAGAAGCCAAGAAAGAATCCAAGCAGGACCCCAAGCAAGAATCCAAGAAGGAAGGAAAGAGAGAAGGAAAGAAAGAGGGCAAGAAAGAGGCAAAGACGTCCTCCGCGAAGAAGCCGCAGCCCAGGTCGGAGCCGAAGGCCGCGGCCAAGAAGGTCATGGTCAAGAAGGCCGACAAGGCCGCGCCAAAGAAGCCCGCCAAGAGCGGTAAGAAGAAGTAGCGTCGCGGATCCCTCAAGGGTGAAGCCCGGCGGGGCGGCCCCGACGCACATGGCGAGGCATACGACCACGACCTCGGAGGCCGCGTTGCTCTGCTGCTTGCGCTTGCGCCCTGGTTAGCGCACTACCAGGACGAAGATGTCGTAGAAGGCATGGGTGTAGACGGCCACGGCCAGGCCGCGCAGCTTGAATAGCAAGCCGAACACCACCCCGGCCAGCAAGCGGTAGGTGAATGACCCGAGCGTGAAGGCGTCGCCCATGGGGGGCAGATAGTGGACGAACGAGAACATGGCCGACGACAGCAGAAATCCACTTATTAGCGCCGCCCACCTGTTCATCCCCAGCACCTTTTCCAGGGACGCCACACTGCCGCCGAGCAGGCCCAGGCGAAAGACGGTCTCTTCGTAGACCCCAGCGCCGAGCGACATCACGATACGGGTGGCAATACCCTGGCCGGGTAGCCCGAGCACCAGGCTGGGGGAAAAGCCTAGCAGCCTGGTCATGACCAAGACGATGAGCGACCCCATGGTCAAGGCGTAGATGATGCTCTCCAGGATGACCGGCACGAAGATCTGGCCGTTGAAATGTTGCCGGCGTTGCAGCAGGGCTACCGCAAGCGCGAAGAGTGTTACCACCGCTGCCAGGAAGAGCAGGTAGCCCTTGAGCGTGAGCCCGAGCGAGGTGAAGAGCAGGGTGGTGACGAAATCCGCCCCGTTCAGCATGGGTAGGGTGAACAGGACACCGATTTGGTAGATGAGGAAGAGCGGGAAGACCAGGATCAAGCTGGTGAGCAGGTTGCGCGGGCTCGCCTGAGGAAGGGGCACGATCAGCGCTCTGCCGAGGGACTAGCCGGCGGTTTGATCACGGCCATGATCTCGCGCTGGGGGGCAAGATACTTGCGCGCTACTCGGGTCACGTCTTCGGCCGTGACTTTCATTATGTTGTCGGCGTACTGACGATAGGCTTTGAAACCTTGGCCATAGGCTTCGTGGAAAGCCAGTGCCGCCGCCAGGGCGCTTTTTCGTTGCAGACCTATGGCGTGGGCGCCCACGAGGTAGCGCTGAGCGCGCACGAGTTCCTCGGCGGAAATGCCCTGCTCAGCCAGGTCGTAGAGCTCGTGGCGCACCACAGCCGTGGCTTCGTTCAGGTTTTTCGGGCTGCTGGCCAGGTAGACCGCGAAGTACCCGGGATCGAGACCTTCCACGGAAAAGGCACTGACACGGTAGGCCAGGGCGCGCTTCTCGCGAATTTCCGTGAAAAGGCGGCCGCCCTGCCCGGACAGCACATAGGCTAGCACCTCGAGCGGGAAGCGATCGGGGCTGGAGAAGGCCACCCCCTGGAAGCCGAGTATGAGATGGGCCTGCTCTTTGGCCATCAGCTTGGCGACCTGCACCGGCTCGTCGCGGGTGGGCTCGATCGCCACCGTGGGCTTAGCCAGCTTCTCTTCCGCGTGGTCGCCGAGCAGCGCGGCCACCTTTTCCTGCACGTGGGCGGGGTCGATGTCGCCCACCACCGCGAGGGTCAAGTTCGAGGTGTTGTAGCGCTGGCGGAAGTAACCGAGCACCTTCCGCCGAGTTAGCGCCGCGATCGACTCGGGGGTGCCGAGCGGATTTAGCCGGTAAGGATGCCTTTGCCACATGGCCGAGTGGAACAGCTTGAAGGCCACCTGGCCCAGGTTGTCATCCTGAGCGCGAATGTCATCGAGGATGATCCGCCGCTCCTTCTCTAGCTCGTCTTCGGCGAAGGTGGCATTGAGGAGGCAGTCTGCCACTAGATCCATGCCGCGTTCGAAGTTGCGCGAGAGAAACTCGGCCTGCAATCCCAGGCTGTTGCGTCCGGCGTAGCCGGTCAGGTTGCCCGCCATGCCCTCGACCTCACTCATGATCTGTTCGGCGCTGCGGGTTTTGGTGCCGCGTACGAGCAAGGCGGCCAGCAGGTTGGAAATCCCGTTGGATCGCTGGTCCTCGTAGCGTAAGCCGCCGACCCACGTAGCGCGCAGTGCCACGATGGGTACCGAAGCGTCGCGGAGGACGAGGAGCTTGAGGCCCGAGGGAAAGGTATGGCGATACACCTTATCGGCATCGGGCGGGTCGGCGCTGACCCGGGCGAAGCGCGCCTCGGCTCGTGCCGAAGCAGCCAAAGCGGCGTTGCGGACACGCGCCACGAGCTTGGCCACCGCGTCTTCGGGTGGCGCTGAGCGCCGGCTCGGCGTTTGCGCGTAGATGGACAAGTTGGGCAGGCGCAGGTACTGGGCCGCCACCCTGCGCAGATCGGCCGCGGTGGTCTTCTGGAGGGCCGCCAGATATCTTTCTTCGAAGTCGGGATCGCGGGCGATGGCGGCAAAGAAACCGAGCTTGCGCGCATAGCCCTGGACAGTTTCCCGGTCGTAGACGCGGTCGCTCTCCAGTATGGTTTTCGCCTTGGCCAGCTCGTCGGGGCGCACCTCTTCCAACGTCAAGCGCAAGATCTCGTCCAGGATAGCGCGCGTGGCATCTTCGATCCGGCCCCCGGGTAAGGCCGCGCTTACCACCATGGCTCCCGGGTCGCGGGCCGAGAAGAGATAGGCCGAGGTGCTGGTGGCGATCTGCCGGTTGCGCACCACTTCCAGATTGAGACGCGAGCTCTCGCCCTGGCCGAGCAGGACGGCGATGAGGTCGAGGATCGGAATATCGGCATGGCTCACGCCGGGAGTGCGGAATCCGAAGAGTAGCTCGGCCTCCTTGACATCGCGGCGGGCGCCGTCAACCCTGAGCGAGGCTTGCTCGGGTTGGGCGGCACGCGGTCCGCTAGCCATGCCTTCCGGCAGCGCAGCAAAGGCCTTGGCGATCTTGGCCCTGGCCGCTTCCGGGTCGAAGTCACCTACCACCACCAGGGTGAGGTTGCTGGCCACATAGTGCCTGGCAAAAAAGGCCATGATGTCGTCCCGGCGCAGCTTCTTTACCGTGGCCTCGGTGCCGATGATGGGGCGACCGTACGGGTGGGCGTCGAATACGGTCTGGAACAGCCCCTGGCCAGCCTGGCGCTCGGGATCGTCCATGCCTTGCTTGATCTCTTCCAAGACGACATTGCGCTCGCGCTCGAGCTCGCCGGCATCGAAGCTGGAGTTCATCAGGGTGTCGGCCAGGATATCAAGCCCGGTATCGAAGAACTGGCTCGCCAGCACCAGGTGATATACGGTCTCGTCGTGTCCGGTCCAGGCGTTGATCTCGCCGCCGCAGGCCTCCACTTCGCGGGCAATCTGGCCCACTCCACGGCGCTTGGTGCCCTTGAAGAGCATGTGCTCGAACACATGGGCAATGCCCGCCAGCTCCGGCGGCTCATCGGCTGAGCCGATCCTCAACCAGGCCTGGAACGCTACCACGGGGGAGGTGTGGTTCTCTTCGAGAATGACCTCCATGCGGTTGTCGAGCTTGAATCTCACGCGTCTTGGTCTCCCTTCCACCGGCGGGACTTGGCTTGCGCTGTCTGCGACCTTCGCCAGCGTGCCGGCGCAGCCGGAGAGGGTTGCCAGCAGGCAGGCAGCGGCAAATCTCACGCCGCCACGGTAGCACGCCGGGCCGGTCTAGCGTGCTACATTACCAACATGGAGAGAACGCGTCGCTGTCCGATTTGCAGGCGCGAGATCGAATCTCAGGCCGGCGCCGCCGCCAAGTGGGGGCCTTTCTGCTCGGCGAGGTGCCGCTCCATCGATCTCGGGAGCTGGCTCTCCGAAGCCTACCGGGTCGAAGCGACTGGCGAAGGCGACCCCGAGCCGGTCGAGCTGGACAAAGGCCGAGGCTCGGCTGGCGAGTGAGTCTGTCTGTCGGGGCGAGAGGATTTGAACCTCCGACCTTTCGGTCCCGAACCGAACGCGCTACCAGACTGCGCCACGCCCCGTTGTGCCAGCAGAATATAGAACTTATCAGCTCTCCGCGTATAGCTTGAGCTGTTCGCTCAACACGGTTTCGTTGAGCCCGGTGCGCAAGCTGTCTTGCAGGCAGTCGGCGAGCGTGATCTGCATCTCCTCTACGCCACCGTCTTGCATTATCTTGTTGAGCAGGGCGCGTGCCGCGGGGCTGTCCTCATCGCGGAGAAACTCCTTGACCATGTCAATCGTGAGCTCGCCCGAAAAGTCGAGCATCGCGTGGTCGAGGAGAAAGGCGATGAGTTGTTTCACGGGAGCCTCCGGTGACGGGTAGATAGAGCGAAAAGAGCTAATACCTCGCCAACCCGGCACAAATCAAGGAGTTTGCTCCACTTTCCTGGCGATTTGTGCGCGACGCACCGACACTTGAGTACCCGAGCGCAGCTGGGGCGGGCCGCGGGGACGGAAGTGAGCCGGAGGGGCGAGGGGAATAGGGAGGGTAGCGGGGCGCGACGGCGGGGGGGCAATCGGGGAGCGGCGGCGTGGCGATGGGGGAGAGTGGCGGGGGCGATGGGGGGAGC
>Ga0187889_10000990_pt1 | contig 32239 bp, 29 predicted proteins | sample June2016WEW_7_10_2_FD_132992 | JGI IMG/M metagenome (GOLD analysis project Ga0187889, IMG submission 132992) | Peatland microbial communities from SPRUCE experiment site at the Marcell Experimental Forest, Minnesota, USA - June2016WEW_7_100 | ecosystem: Environmental > Terrestrial > Soil >... | reverse complement strand
TACAAATGTTCCAAGCGCCACCTGTTACACCATACTCGCTGAAACCGTTAAAGATGTTGTTTTCTATGGTGCCGTTTGTTACATCTTGGAGTGCTACATCAATATCTGAATCCGTGAAGTTATTGGAACAAATAACTAAGTTATTGACATAACCTTGCCCTGCATCCGCACTTATCCTTCCATCAATAGAGTTGCCGGTGACATTGATTAAATCAGCATGACTGATTCTCATGCCCCCTAAAAAATTGTTGTTTATGACAGAAACGTTATAATCAGGCGAATATGAACTACCAGCAGTAACATCTATTGCAGTATCTCCAGCACCTAATACTGTATTATTTTCTATGATGGAGTTGGTTACTGTACAGGAACCCAAAAGTATTGTGTCACCAGTAGCATTGATTATTGTATTTCCTGATATAGTAATATCATAGCATAAATAAGGAGGTGGACTTATACAGATAGATGTAACGCTGTTTAATATAATATTATTTTTAATCAGACCAACATTCGTAGACCTGTAAGTAACTCCTACTGTCTCATTGAATTTACATCTTTGGATTGTAATATTGTGATTCATTCCTCCTAAATCAAATCCGTCACCCCTATCAACAGTTAAATCTTGAAGAACAAAGTTAGATACGTTACCACTGCTGGCAAAAAATCCCTTATTACTGCCTGCATTCCATCTAATTATAGTCTGATTCATTCCTTGCCCTTCAATAGTCACGTTTGATTTGACAACTATATCAGAATCGATTGGATTCACCATATACGTTCCTTTAACGAGAATGGTTCCCCCAGATGTAGATAGAGAATTGATAGCGGTTTGCAGGTTAGCGAAATCAGCGGGTACAATCAAATATGGAGTTACAGTTGCCGTACCATTTTGTTTTACGGCATCCAACATTTCTGCCCAATTGGAGGAAACTGAAGTAAAATTCGCTTGGTATGTTTCAGTAGACGAAACTTTATAATATTCTGAAGTTAAATAATCATAAGATGAAAGTTGTGCTATGGATGTAAAAGGAGAAACTGCTGGTAATGAATTACTTTGACTGTTAGCTAAAGCAATTAGAATATCATTGGCATTTGTAGTGGTTATAGAGGCGTAAACTGGGTTAGATGAAGTTCCAGAAGTTATAGATGGTGAACCGTCAAAAGGAGACGTTGTATTTGCGTTTAAAATATCATAAACTGTGAATCCAAAATAGTTATAGTCTAAACTGGTTGTCACGTTAATATCATTAGTACCCGAAGAAGTCCATATCGCATAATATCTATAAAGAGTATAATACCCATTGTTAATAGATGCTCTCAAAGCAAAACTGAGAGTTGGACTACTTGTAACAGATACGACTGTTTTGCCCCCTGAAACTATATCAACGATGATGAGAGAATTATTTCCAGTTGTGGTTATGGAAATAGCTTTCCATTGAACATTAACCGTATCTACTTGATTATGCTTGTCGAAGGCAATATCGCCAACGAAAGCCTGAGCTGGAGAAGGAATGGGGGGAAAAGAACAAATAGAAAAAAGTATAGAAAAAAAGAAAAGAAACACTAAAACAATAGATATGATTTTTTTGTATCCTAACTTTTTCATTATATCATCATATTAAAAATTCTATTTAATATATATAAAATGAATTATATTATTTTATCAATGTATATACCTTAGCCAAAACCAACGTTAGATATGTAAATCCCCCGACATCTAACAATATCGGCCCATAGTTATCCTAACTCGCCAGCAAAAACATACACACACAAAAAAAGGTCTGTTCAGCTAAAGAAGACTAACAGCGCCACAATACCTTGCTCCGTCAAGAAGATTTTACCATCGCTTAGTTCGACAACATATCCTTTTTTCTTTAATCCGTTAAGTTACTCTAGGCTTGAATATACCTTTTCCTTAAGGATCACCTTTTTTGCAGAAGTCGCGTTGTACATGCAGAATAGTTCCTCAAGGAGTTCGATGTTTAATTTTGATCCTAAAGTTTCAAACATTTTGAAATCCCCATCTCGAGTCCTTTCGCCTTATAGATCATAGGCGAGATTATTGATTTTTGGAATGGAAAATAAAGAGTTAAAATCCTGCTAAGGCTGTTATTAAGATTCATTGAATAACATTTTAATTTGAAGTCATAAATGGTCTATTAGGACAGGCCCGGTTGGTTTATTTTTATTTTGTTGAATATTGAATTTGGTTGCAGCTTAATGTTTTTTGTAATACTTATTTTCTCAATACTTAGATACCTGCTTGAACATTTAGTCAAACAGCTTCACTATGATTTTCCATTGTATTCTTTTATCGTAAATTCTACACTACGCCAGCATTAAGGTAGGTGAAAAATGCTTTTTCTCTTGTCCTCATTGAGTTGTGTTCGAGCTGTGGGCATATAATATTCACGTCTGTTATCGTGATTTAAACGTGCGACTGCTGTTCTAAAAATTGATTTGGCATATTCTTGTTTTACAAATATTCCACTACCTAATATGATTCTAACTCTCTTCAAACAATTAGCCCTCCAAAATTCTACTATCGGAAGATAAGTCAAAAAGTCTATCTTTTGAACCTCCTTCTTGTCAAACAAATCTTTAATTGCAGCATACATTACGAACTTCCCCAAACTTAACTCCCTATATTCTTCAGCGAAAGACGTCTTTGCCATGTAGGCGGTTCCTTTATACTGTAAGATCATCGCGTAGGCAACAGGCTGGTTATTGAGTTCCAGGAACCAAATTTTTCGCTTTATGATTATAGTATTGTTGTTTGTTGATGATGATGACTTTAGGAACCATATTATAGAATCATCAACCGTTTGCCCTTGTCTAATTTTTTCTTTCCAACTCAGCTTTTCAATAGCTAGTATCTTGTCATATATAGCCTCTTCACTGTATTCATTATTGTTCTCAATTACCGTTAGTTTCCATTTACCTCCTTTATTCATTTTGTTTTCGATTTGTCTAAGTTTTCTCCTAAAATGACGGCCACATAATTTTTTATAGTCATCCCAAGAGCAACTAACTGAAATTACCCCATGATCCATGAACTGGTGTGATTGCTCAAAAAAGGGGATATTGTTTGACACACATATACGCTTCAAACCACGGAGATTTGGTGAGTCGCTATTCAAGTCTAAGACTATTAACTTGGAGTTTAATCTCTTAAGAACTAAGTGAAGTACAGTTTCCATAGTCATCGATTCATAATTTTCCTTTATGACAAAATTTGGGGAAGCCCAATATTCAGTGAGAAATCTAGCGTAGCGAATTCCAAGATTTCGCCTTAGAATCAGTGGGGCTAACCCGACAATTTCCCCATCAACTCTTACGATTACGATAGCGGGAATATGAGTTATGGAGGCATTTCGATCCATTGCGTTTCTTATGAACGGTAATTGCATGAAAGGATTTTCACCGTATTCTTTCAGAAAAACGTCCAAATCATTTTCATCTTCTGATAACTCCTCGGTATTAGTGATTATTCTTGCAGATACCTTCATCTGCTCACTCGCTTAATAATAGTAATAACTGGTTCTAATGAATATTTCGCTTGACGCTATATCTCGCTCAACCCAGCAGTCGTCGGGTGTTCATTGAAGTAGAACTACGTGAGCATCTTGATGAACAGGCTCCGCAAGGCAGTTCTGTTAAGCAGGGATTTATTGGAATTTAATTTAGAACTGCGTCGATCCTCCGAATGCCTGCTACTATTGCACCTCAGCCCCCTCTATTCTCACTTTATTACAAATAATACATGTAATAAGAAAATAATGCTTATGCGATTTGGAAAAATGTTCTAAACAAATTAGGTTTCTTAAAAAAAGATAGTTCAACGAATAGAATAACTGTTCATCCACATGTTTTAAGAAAGTTCTTTAGAACTAGGCTAGGTGCCGTTATCCCCGTTGACATTGTAGAAACTTTAATGGGGCATGAAGGGTATTTAACAGAGGTTTATAGGAAATATTCTTTCGAAGATTTAGGTAAGTTCTATCAGCAAGGAGAACACACTTTAACGGTCTTTGGTTCTGGAGAAGATGTTAACAAGCTGAGAGAGGAAATAAGCGAAAAAAACAAGGAGCTTCAAACACTAGTTAATTCTCTAGCCACAGAGAATATTAGCTAAAGAAATAGGGTTGAAGTGCTAGAAAAGGAGATTTCTAAGGTTTCAGAAATAGAGAAGATAGTTAAAGAACTCAAACAGAAAAGACTAGAGGTCAACTAATTTAAGGTTCTAAGACTGCTAAAAAAATGAAGGGATACAAACTGCACTTGTGCATGTCTAGAGTGAATAAGTCAACGTAATTTGTCCGCTGACCGTTTTGCCAGCTGTAAGGGAAAAACTGTTGTCGAAGATCATATAGTAGCTTTGGCCCGCTGGAATCGAAACGCTGATGTTTGCTGAAATAACCACACCGCTATTATAGTATGCACTTATCTGGTTACCGTTATACCAGCTATCAAACTGGGAGGTGCTCATGATATATACCTCGATGTCGTTTCCTAACTCTCCCGAAGCCGTTAAATTACCTGTTACCGTAACATTCATTACGTTGTAAGGGACTTTGAACGGTGCATAATCAAAATATCCCGCATCCACGGATGTTGAACCGTTAAAAAGGTAAACCGTAAAAGCAGTTACGATATTATTCCCATACGTGGTAGTGGTTGAATAGGTAATCAAGGAAGTTGTATTCAGAGGTGAAATTGTTGGAGTACTAGTTAAAGTCTGCGTTAAAGTACTAGTTGAAGTCTTTGTTAAAGTACTAGTTGAAGTCTTCGTTAAGGTACTAGTTGAAGTCTGCGTAAAAGTAACAGTTGAAATTTGCGTTAAAGTACTAGTTGAAGTCTGCGTAATAGATTGTGTAACAGTTTGTGAATTTGTTTCTGTTACGGTTTGAGATTTTTGACCATACAAATATCCAACTAAACTAGTTAAAACAACAACTGCTATAACAAGAGTACCTATTACTCCGTAAACAGTTTTAGATGACATGACTTTACCCTAATAAAAATATTAACTCAGATATTTAAGATTATAACTCTACACTGCAGTAAATTTAAATAAAAACAGAAGATATTTTAGAAATTTTATTTATAATGAAAGATATAATTTTGGAGGCGGTTAACTAGCCACACTCTATTTTTTTATTCTACAGCTAGTTCTGAAGGTGTGGTCCAATGATCAAAGCTGGGTTGAGGTTGGAAGTGCGATTTGGGAGGTAGATGTCGGTGTTTGATTGATGGTTATGTAATCGCTTAAGCATGGTGTCAGAGTAATAATATGTTTAGTTTTTGCTTGATCTGTTAGATTATGCTTGTTTCTATCAAGTTTAATCAATTAATCTAAATATTTAATTCAAATATAGAATATATGAAGAAAGTTAATAATTGTGCTGGGAGGGTTGAGAATATCAGGAATATTGCAATTACTAGAGGTTAGTAGTATTAGCTAGAACCGTTATTAATTATAATATATTATAATAACAACAACATATATGTGTGTTAGTTGAAAGAAGAGCAAGAACACAAATAACATATGACATAAAAGAGTTAATAAGTAAAAATAAAAGTGAATTAGAAGAAATTAAAAGAGCAGGAAAGATATTTAATAAAGCAATAAATAAGACTATCATAAGATTAAGATAAATAATCAAAAAAATAACAGTTAACTATTAACTTATACATCTTATTTTTTGGAAACTTCCCAAAAGGTTCAAAGGAAGCAACCTGCGCCCTAAGATTAACTTACACTACTCCATTTAAGTTAACGATATAAAAGTAGGGGGAATCAGTAAACTTTAATTTTGTTTAGCTTTTGGGGAGGTTTTATTTTTACGTAATAGGGCGACTGCCAAAAGCGCTACGACTGCCAGCAGAGGAATCCAAAGCAGCGGAAGGTATAGGTTCAAGCTTTCTTGTATAACGACGCCTCCAACAGGTAAAATTGTGGTCGTCGAAGTAGTCGTCGAAGTAGTCGTTGATGTAGCCTGTACAGCGTCTAACATTTCAATCCAAGGATAGGTTGGCGGTGTAGTAAAATTCGCTTGATAAGTTCCCGTTGATGATACAATATAATATTCCGAAGTTAAAGATTCATAGGAACTTGTATGATATATTAAAGTAAAAGGTGATACTGCACTTAACCCTCCAGATTCACTACCAGCCTCTGCGATAAGCATGTCATTAGCATTTGTTGTTGTTATAGAGGCGTAAACTGGATTAGACGAATTTCCATTAGTTTTAACTGTCGAGCCGTCGAAAGGAGATGCTGTATTAGCATTTAAAATATCATAAGCTATTACTGCAAAATAGTTATCGCTTGCGCTAGTTGTAACGTTAATAGCTATTGTACCATGAGATGACCAAACAGCGTAATATCTGTAAAGAATACTATTACCTGTGGAAGTTGAATCTCTTAAAGTAAAAGTAATACTCTGATTATCTGAAACAGACGAGACTGTTTTGGAAACAGTACCCACATCCAGAATTATGAGTGCATCGTTTGCAGTAGTAGTTAAGTTAATTACTTCACTTTGTATATTTACAGTGTCAATATATGTAGAACTGTCAATAACAATACTTCCTGTGGCGTGAGCTACATTTTCTCCGAAAAACGATGAAAAAGAAGTAAACATCGTTAAAACGAAAATGGACACTAAAACAATAGACGCTATTTTCTTATATCCTAACTTATATCCTGAAAACTTTTTTTCCATCATATCATCATCTCAACTATGTTAGCCAAATACTATCAGCTGAAAGAGATTAAAATAGGTTAATAAAGTTTACTAAATATGTAAAGGTTAGTTAAAAAAATGATTTCATATAAAAGCTGTGTGAACAATTTTGGAATATGTTAAGCCGAGGAAAGAGATAATTTCCGAATTTTTTTCCTTCTGTAGTTTGTGACATTGGCAGCAGCTTCCTGTCAGGAAATCAGCAATAGTGCATTAAACAGTTTAATGAGCTGTTTTTCGTGTTAGTCTACTATTGTCATTGAAGGGTTTACTGATAACTGTTAGGAAAGGGTTTTTTGCTTAGTCGGATCCGATTTTTACAAATTATGTTCGAAAAGACACCAACTATGATAGTTGTAAGACCTTCGTCGAGTAAGGTATGACACAAGTATTTCACTTTCCTGCCAGCAGAGGGGTACACTTACTTGAAGGAATATCTTGAAGAGTGGATCAGAACAAATGAAGGGTTAACTAGTTCAACTCTCAATATCAATGGCAAAATTTTAATGCCCGACATAAAATACACTATCTATTTTTTCACTAAAATGAATCTGAAAATGCTTTTTATCAATTAATCAATTAATTTAGTTAATCTCCAAATGAAGAATCCTACTGCACTTACTATGAATGATACGATTGTAAAAGTGTCCACTCTCAGCCAAGGCGTGAGATGTGACAAAGGGTAGGTCAACCATTTGGAATCATGAAACTGCAACGCCACCCCGTAAAGCCAGCCTAATAAGCCATATAAGAAAAGAAACTGCCCTGTTACATTGATAACAATCGTAGATTTGTCCACAATACTTTTCATACAGAAAGTTTTCGTCGACTTAACCTATAAATGTTTCTACTCTCTATTTTATATCTTCCTATCAATATAGGTAAGTCGAAAGAGGCTTCAATTTTAATACGATAGAAGCTGTGATCTTCGATTTTGATGGTGTGATAGCTGTCTAAATCCTAACCCCGCTAAACCCCTCTCAAGAATATATACTTAATTTAAAGTTCTTGGTTATTTCTTGCCGTTGTCGCTGTGCCTTGGGAAAGTGTACACTCTGATCCAGCCTTGGGTGCAGGAATAGTTCATATGAGCACCGAAGAGTGTCTCATAAATGTCTCGTTTTTGTCCCTTTCTACCATAGCGCTTTCTACTATAGCGCGCGCTAAGCCAAAAAATGGCTTTTTCTTTAACACGCGAGATTCAGACGGCCCAGCTTACATTCTCTTTGATAATTCTTGCGGGGATGCCAGCGACCAAACATGCGTTAGGCACATCTTTAGTGACTATTGCCCCTGTGGCCACCACAGCGCCGTCGCCTATCCTGACACCTTTCAAAATTGCGGCTCTACTACCAATCCAGACATGACAACCGATGAAGACTGGCTTGGAAACTGCGAAATCATCACGAATGATTCTATGGAAATCAGTGTCTCTTATTTCAACATCATATGAAATGTGTGAATTATCACCGACAGAAATGTGGTCCGCACACATAATCTTAGAATCCGAACCAACATGTATTTGGTCACCAAATTCTAAGGTTGCGCCTTCGGCGATGAGAATTTTAGTGCCGTACCCAACGCGAACGGACCCGTTGACTATCATTTTGCTGTTCTCACACATCTCGAATGTGCAGGGACTGTTGGACACAAAACTGGTCTCATAAATGCCTAGACTAAACATGCCTTTATTGACTATCCGAGCGCTTTTGTCAACCTCTACCGCTGCGTTTCCATTCACTAAGAAGCAGCTTAAACCTTTGCCGTTATCACCTGCTCTTGTCCGAGAATAAACATATCTGCTCTTAAGAAGTGTTCTCACGCCGATTCTATTAGAAATCATTTTTCTTAGTTTGACTACACTCACACGGTGTATTAACTTCTTGTCGGTTTTTAAGTTTTATAGTATTTGAGCATAGTGGTGGCGGGCCCGCTGCGCGCGTGGCTGTTCCTAAATTAGTTCGCGGAGTACTCTTGTGCTTCTGGATTTGTCTACTTTGTGAGTGTTTACGCGCGCGCTAACTCAGCTTAGTTGGCAACGCGGCTACAAGATTATTAATCGTATTTCTTGGCTGCCCGTCTCAGATTGTCCTACTCAGAGATAACACCTTCCTTGAATAGGCCCTCGTTAAGTGCATAAAGAATTGCTGCACTCTTGGAACATTCAATACTATATCCTGCTGTAAAAGAACATCTGAAAAGTTACCCTGAGATTTACCCCAGATTGAAAAAATTTGAGGAAACGTTTGATGAACTAAATGAGAAATTGCTTCAGAATAAGGAAGTGCTTCAGAAATATTTTAACCCTGAATTAGAAGGGCCTTTCAAGTTCATTTTCCAAGTACAACAACAATCTTAACTTCGACCATTACTATTATACATGATAACCTTATGAGGCGATAAAATGTGTTTTTTATGATTCCGATACGAATTTTCTAAAGTGCGCTCAGGCTCTACCTACCGTTTACATAGGCATTTCTCAGAACATGCTGTCATGCCATTGGCTTGTGCCCTGAGACAGAACTAAGATGCTGAATTAAATTACAAGTCTAGTAAGGTTAACTCAGGAGAAAGGTTTATAACTTAAAGACACTTTATTTTTTTATGGTCGTACGAAGATAAAAACAGAAGTGGAAACATGAATAGAAACGAAATAGACTGGAATAAACCTTCTCTGCGACGTTGGATGAATACCACGGCGAAAAGTAACACGCAGAGTGCCTACCGAAGTGTATATCAGGCTTGAGAGCAACACAGCTTATTGACGAATCAGTGGAGGACATGAAGAAAGACGTGAGGGAAGGAAGAGATGTAGTGAAGACGCGTATCCTAGCATTCTACAACTGGCTAGTGAAAGAGTTTCCTGTGCACCAAGGCGTCACGGGCACTGAATACGTGGTTATCCACAAGGGTCTTCACCCAAAAAGTACCGACATATTCTTGGGCGCAATAAGACGCTTCTACGCAACTTTTGACATCACGGTGAAACTGAAAGGAAGACAGCGACTTCTTAGGGCTAAAGTTTTCAACAGGCGAATTCAGCTTACGACACTTGACATTAAGGCTCTGCTAGATAATGCAAGAAGCCCCAGAGAACGAGACCTAATTCTGACGATGTTCCAGGGAGGAATGGACGTCAGCACTCTCTGCGGAATAACTTATGGTGACGTGACCGACGGTTTAGCAAAGAATGAGCACCCGATTATCTATTCTATTCTGCAGCTCGCGCGAATTTCGAATAGTAGTGGTAATTTTGAGAGTAGTTGAGGTGACCTTTGAGGAATTTCTCCAACTTAGGAAAACGTGGGATGATGCATTGTGCAGAAGTATTGATAATAACGTGTTTCTTACTTGGGAATGGTTGTCCAGTTGGTGGAGAATTTTCGGGAAAGAAAGAGACTTTCATCTCATCACGGTTGCCGATGGCGAAAGATTGTTGGCTGCAGCACCTCTAATGATTTCAGAGTACAATGTAAGTAGATTGAAACTACGCAAACTTGAATTCATCGGTAGTCCTGATTCAGATTATCATACTTTTCTGCTTACAGAAAAGAAGCTAGAGCATGTAAGAATGATGATTGAGTATACAGGCGAAAGAACAAACTGGGATTCTGTCGAATTTCACGAAATCCCTGAAGACTCGAATACAGCAGAGTTTCTAACAATGCTAAAAAAGCCCTTATTTAAAGCGAGAATGCAACATGTTTGCCCTTATTCGACTCTGCCAAACCAGTTTAATGATTATTTAATTAAGCTAGATAGAAAAGTTCGCGGTGAACTTCACAGATGTGAAAAGAGACTGAGAGAGGAAAACAATATAGGCTTCAGAATCTGCAATAAAATAACAGATGTAAGAGAAGCCATGAGGACTTTTATTGATTTGCATGAAAAGAGGTGGCGTTCGAAGAAGCAATCAGGGTCTTTCTCAAGCAAAAAAAATTTTGCAAACTTCCACCTAGAAGTCGCCCAATTGTTCGCTGAAAGAGGTTGGCTTTCTCTTAGCTTCACGACGGTGAACGACATGCCCGTTGCCTGTAGCTATGACTTCACATATGGACAAAAGCTTTACGGCTACTTGTCTGGCTTCGACCCTTCCTATGCCAAATACGGCATTGGAGATATCAACTTGATGTATCTAATTGAGCATTGCATTAAGAACAATCTGAGAGAGATTGATTTTATGAGAGGGGACGAACCATACAAGAAAAAGTGGAATACGAAAGTAAGGAGAAATCTCGAGTTTTGGACTGCCAAGAGGAGGTTTGTTCCCCTCTTCTACAACTTGATAAACAAGAACGACAATTTCGCTTTTCTGGTGGATCACTCATCCTTCATATCGTATATTAAAAGATCGCTTTTGTCGTGAACGTAGCCAGCAATAACCTTATAGCCTAACTGTTCAAAGAGTTTCACTCTTTCATTTTGAGGAGATATTCCGTCTTGATAAAGCTTCTTACTATTCGGTTTAGCTATTTGAGAATGTTGAGGTCCTTCTAGCTCTTCGGTTTCATCTAAATCGGGTTCTTCCACATATAGAGGGTCAATGCACCCAGTTCTAAGGTTAAATCTTGGGTGCTTGGTAAAATCGAAATCGTTATTATTAGATGGTCTTTCGTTCTCTGGAAGGTTTAGAAAAGCTAAATCGCAAAAAGGGACATCTAAACACTCTTTAGGAAGGTACTTTGGTAATGGATGTTCTAAAATCTCACTGAACTGTCTTATAGACCATTTACTACACGCACTACGGAAATATCAGAAGAAAGCTGGTTAAGCATTGAAGTTTATCGCGTTACATGAATAAGATTCCAGTGCTCTATTCTTAATTGCTCTTATCTAGCATTAGCCGTCTTTAAACGGCTAAAGTTTATTTTTTAAATTTTCTGCAAACGCTTGGGCTTTATTTAAATCCTCTTCGTTTGGTCTACCTTTGCTTATTCCTCCCAAGATGAAAGTGTCATAGCCTGGACAGTTAAACTCATCGATTATTGTTAAGCCTTTATTTTGCAGGGCAACCCGTAGGGCTTGATGACAGTTTGGAGTTCGTTTTTCATTTTGGTCTCCGCTTGTGGAAAAAATAAACGCTTTCTTATTGAGATTAGGCATGTTCGCTATCATTTCAAGTAAGCTTTTATGGTGTTTACCATAAAATATTCCTGAGCCAAAACCAACCAGATCGTATTCTGCAAGGTTTTTTGGGTCGAATGCACCGACTTTTCTTAGGTCCGCACCTAGAACATTCGTCATTACGTTTGCCACTTTTTCAGTGTTTCCATGATGAATAGAAACATAAATTATTATGGCTTTCATAATTTAGCATCATTTATAACCGGGTTACCTGTTGATTTATGTTTTTATTTGCACTTGTTCATATAATATTTTAACATTCTATAAAAGACTAATTTGGGATCATTCAACTATATAATTAGATTTCACTCATTTGTCCGATCTTCGATGAGACAGCTCTTCCTTGCTATGCTACAGCAAATATTCTTCCCACTCTAACGTTTGGGGTGACACATTCGATCAACCCCCTTGATTTTAGCTCTCAGAGTGCTCGACTGATGTTCGCGATGCTCGTATGCAGTTCTCTGGCCAGTATCGTCGGAGTCTTCGGAGTCTTAAGTTTCGTCAATACAGCCTTTCTGTTCTTACTGCGAGAGACATGCAAGAGTCCGAGTGTAAAAATGTATCTAAATATCTACCTTAAAATAAAAAGGTACTTAAAATCAAACATCTAGGATTAAAAAAGCACCTATAAGCTCGTAATGAGGATTAAAATATCATGTCTGAAGTTGGTAAATGTTTAGGTTTTAGGCATGGTGTTTCTATCCTTGCTTATTAATGGATTGATTTGTTTCTTTATCTCCAATATTAGTGTCCTTACTGTCCTTTGTGTCCTTTCGTTGTTTTTCTGCTTTATTTTCTTCTATTTTTTGTTGAGAGGACGCTATGGACACTAAGGACACTATATTTTGATGTTTAGGAGCATAATTATATCTTCTGCAAATATCAGCAATATCCTTTAAGCAAAAATGTCTAGCACGGTTTCCCTTATGTTCTGGTTTTGCTCTCATAGAGCTTAGAACCCTTCCCTCTATTGAAGGACTCTAAGAATCATAAAATTCCTTTTCATCATATTTGTCTGATGCTGGATTAAAGTATTCTTCTTTTACATTATTCTAAATAGACTTTAATATATTACATCTCACGTGAATGGAATTATTTGTATTACATTCTAATATATATAATATTATCATATTTCGTATTAGGTATAATCAAATTACATTAATATTTAATTAATCAAAAAAATAACAGTTAACTATTTATTTTAGTTTATGATCAATGGAAACCAACGACACCAGAAGAAGTAGAAACGAAAGATAAACTGGGAAAAGATAACCTCTCCTGCAACAGGAATGATGACTCTTAGGTCTTCAATGTCACTCATTACATGTTATAAATTGGGGAAGAAGGTTATAAACTCTTCCAAAGTTTTTTTGGTAGTCAACTACTACCTCTTGAAAGGGTTAGCTTGTAGCTGTCATCCACTACTCACGTAGGAGAAGCTTCACCTGACGTTACGATTGGCTCGTTGACGAAGAGCATGAGGTACTCAGACTTGCCAAGCACCTCGATGTTTCTGGAAGCATTAAAGTCAGCATGTAATTCAAAGCAGCAGTTGCCACAGCGAAAACGAAGCCCATGACGATTCTAACGGTGAATGTTGGGGTCTTCTTGCAAATTAGATAAAGTCAACCTATTATGCGTTAGTCTTCTTCAAAATCTTATATAAAATCTAAAATTGTAAAATATGCATATTTAGAAAACATTTTCAGCAATTCTACCATCGGTCGATTTCATTATCCTTGACAAAAGTAAGGTTATGTCCTTTGAAATAGACCCTAAAACCTTAGATCATTGGACCAAACCGCCAGAGCTAGTGATAGAATAAAAAAGAGGAATCACCAAGAAGCGTTCTCCTTCTCCTTAGCATAATATTCATGTTAAGCTTAAATAGTGTCTAGCTTATTCTTTAAATATTATGATAAAAGATTTCATAATAATCTTTTTCTATGAAAAAGTACAAATGAATGACCAAATAACATTTACGACATTTACTCATAATTCAGAATCTTGAAGAAGGTTCAGACGATGATATTGCCTAAGGTTCATTGGGATACACGCCGGAGGATGCCTTGCTTCTGGTTTTTCAATATGTCTTATGCTCCTTGGGCTTTTCTTAGGGTTTTGATTAGAATATGGAGGTATAAGGATTTTAGTGTTGTTTCTGATGATGGTATAGATACTCTTGTGGTATCTTATAGAGGGATGAGATTACATATTTCATATGAATATGCACTAAATTTTTTTTATGAGTGGAAAGACTTCTCTTCTGATTATATTATTGAAGGTTTCAGTTTAAAGGATAAGGTTGTGCTAGACGTTGGTGCAGGCTGCGGTGAGACTGCATTGTTTTTTCTCAGTCACGGGGCTAAGAAGGTTGTGTGCATCGAGAAGGATCATAAATGCTTTGATTTGCTAAAGAAAAACCTACAAGATGGTTTAAGAATTGAAGCTATAAACGAATCGTTTAAATTAGATCATCTAAGGCAGTTCAGATTCGACTTCGCAAAGATAGATATTGAGGGAGGAGAAAGTGAGTTGTTAAAACTTGACAAAATAAATTTCCCTCTTGCAATAGAAATACATGGTAAGGAAATGTTCTTTCGTTTCCACAAAAAATTTTGCGAGCTAAAGACTTTAAAGGCATGGAGAAATGAAACGAATCAATTAGTATTCATTTGCCAACAACAAAAGTAGATGGTTTTTTACCTATAACATACTTTGATTGGTGTTGATGGCTGATGATGGCTGATGATGGCTGATGATGACAGGTTATATACCCTTCTTATTCCCTTATTAAAGTTCTTAACCATGAGGTGTTCTTAAGAGTTCCTTATCTTCACCCTTATTTACCGTCTGTTCCCATCTGAACCGCTTAAGTTTCCTATCGTCTTAAATGTTCTTTAAGATTCTCTATGACACCGACGGTTTGTTTTATGATTACGATACGAATTTTCTGCCATTAAAGCAATATTATTCTGATATTGTTCACTGCCCCAGAACTGAAAATCATCAGAATCAAAAATGTCATTCTTTAAGACGATATCAGACTTCTCAGCTAAGAGCTTAAAGCTATCGAGAGTCTGAATGAAAAAATGATACTGGGCATCTATCCCGACCCAATCGACACCATGATGATTCCAAATGTATTCGGTTCTTTAAAAGGTCTGCTTACAATTACAAAGTGAGCATGCTTAGGTGCTATTGACCTAATTCTGGGAAACTTCTGTTTGATGAGCTTAACTCTAAAGTCTTTATCTGACTTACTATCTATCGTCTTAACTACTCTGGAAGGATAATGTTTTCAAGAGAAGCTTCAACCACGTTCTTCGACCAAATAAGAAGGGGCTAACAGCCAACTCGCAGCCCCTACATAGAACGTCACCGTCTAATGTGAACATGTTTCTCTGGATGCGCTTAAGATCTTTAGAGTTCAAAATATCCATATAGCTCTGCTTAAGCAGATTTCCCAAGACATGTTTTAGTCCGAAGTCCTGGGGGCATAAGACTACATCGCAGTTAGGGAGCATCACAAAGTCTGAATGAGTGAGGTGAGTGCAGTAGAAGAACCCTTTTTTATGGAAGCGCTTAGCTCCTCTCGATAGGCCTGCCCTCCCTATATTTTTAAAGTTATTGTTCATAATGGAGAATGCATCAATCCTTAAAGTTGTTAGAACCTCGGTTAAAGTTTCTCGGTACTCTTCCGTAATTGGGATCTTCGCGTTCCCCAAGTTGTCTGGAAGATGCAGGGTAAAGCGCTCTATGTTCAGCTTCGCAAGCCGTTTAACATCTTCAGGCTTTAATCCGACCAGAGTTGAGAAAATGTCGACTGGGTGCCCCCTTTCCCTCGCGTACTCTATCATATCCACCGCGCATGGGTTGATGAAAGGCTCGTTGAAACCTGAAAAGTCAAGTATAACATCATTCGGCACATTCGATAAAGCAGCTTTAAAATCTTCTAGCGAAAGAAACTTAACACCCTTATAGGCTTTCTGGTAGAACTCTTGAGGGCAGAAGTAGCAGTTCATAGTACAGAAACCTGCAGTTGAAATCTCTAACTCACCATTCACCATAAAACATCATTTCTTCCATATCATAACGTCTATTTCATTGGGGATGTTGAAGAATAGAAACTTCGTTAAATCGTGGGTTCTAATTTCGCAAGGATAGTTTCTAAGAATTTGTTCGTTTAGAACGTCTCTAATGGTTAATATGGAAGAAGGTGAATGGAAGAAGAACTGTAATCGACCTATTTCTTCAAGATCATTGTATGTTATTTCATTTTCTGGCATAATATCTATATGAAAATTATATAATTAACCTATTATTTTAGCTTTTTCATATATAATCTATAATTAACATAAACATAAGCTTTGAATAAAAAAATTAAACTTCCTATAGCCACCAATGTCCACACTGTTTCAGTACGAAAATAAATCGAACAATCACAACATGAAGGATGATGCTGGTATTGACTTTCAAAACAGTTATTTATAATTCAATTTATTAAATGTTTTATAAAGTTATTTAAATTTCTTTAAAATCTCTTTAAACTATATTTATAGAGTCTTTGAAAGTCTTTAAACTGTCCTTTAAATCCTTACGAATCGCACCTAGACGATCAATGACCACAAGAGGTAGCTTCACTTTGTCTGCAAATTCAAGAAAAGCATTATTATCAATAACATCATCTGAAAGAAGGATTCCTCCATCCTTCAAATAAGGCCACACAATATTATATTCATTTATCATGTTCTTGTAAGTGTGTCGTGAATCATGGATAAAAATGTCAATACTCTGTAACCCATCTAGCATCTTGGGTAATATTCTAGTGCTTTCTCCCAACATCAATGTCCACCTCGGCCTTAGCTCTTCTGGGATTACCCAGCCCAAACTTTTCCCCAAAGGCACAATTACACCCTCTCTATAGTGCAAGTCTATAGAATATAGTCCACCATTAGCATTAGCGTTTAATGCTTTTAAAATAAAAGCTGATGATATGCCATTGGCAACACCAGTTTCCACAACGATTTTTGGATCCAATCGTCTTATTAGTACATAAAGTAGTAAGCCGGATTCAAAACTAATAGGGCCTCCTGTGCCTTTGAGCTGTTTTATGCATGAATCAATATGTCGAAGAAAAATAGAGTCGTCTAACTCCTTTTTCAGTGTTACAACATTTGGTTCGGTAACGTTTGTTAGAATTTCTACCCCCTTTTCAAAGGATTCGTAGTTTCGTTCGTATTCGCTAATTCTTGAGCGATTTTTTTTTGACTCTCGCTGTTCAAAGGGCCTAAGGATAGCTCTATAAATAAGGTAAGGATGACGCAAGTAACGAATTTTACGTATATAGTTTTTCACTTTCTCAGCCATCATTGCATTGAACACTTGAAGTTAGGCTTTAAGGTTATCGCTTGATACGTTCACGACAAAAGAGTTAGCGATAGAATAAAAAACAGAGTGTGGCTAGTCGACCATTAGCCTTTTCTGTTTAAGTTCAATCTAGTAACACAACTAACCTTTTTGACCTTGATAAGTTAGTGGTTTTTTATCAAAAAGCCTATGGAGAAGATGGTTCTAAAATTGTCTCTTTTCTTTATTCATGTGGAGAATATGGGATAAAATATTGGTGTGAAGAGGGGCATCATTACATTCTTAAGAAAAAACTATGTAATGAGAGGCGTTATTGTCCGATTTGTGCGGATGCCTATAAACGTATGAAGGTAGGGCATGCTGTTGAAACGTTTAAGAAATTGCATGATCTTCACACTGGGCAGATCCATCCAACTCAGGCTGTGATTACTTTCCCTAAAGAGCCTTGGCGTGAGGTGGCTGGGAATGTTGATAAGGCTTTTGCTCTGGTTTAGTAGGTTTTAACAACGTTAAGAAGTGTCCTTAAGTATTACATCGCAATATTCAATCATTCTATTTTTATTAAGATACCATAGCTTGGGACGTTCTTTATCCATATCCAGTTTATATTCTTTTTCATGAGAATCGACATATTCCATTATTTTATTTTCTTCTTTAAAGATTTCAGGATACGTTTTTTGATAATCAGGATTGTATTCGCTATTTATAAAGTTTAAGAGTCTAATATATTCTCTTATTTCTTGAGAAACAGATTTAGTTTTTATATATTTATTATATCGCTTCTGGTCATCTTCTATATCTTCACCCTCTACAAAAATAAAAATAGCATAATATATTCTCTTGCATCATATCATTATTAAGACAACTTCCTAACCACTCACTTGATAGACAGAAACAGTTGGAGCAGCAGTAAAAGCCCCGAAGTTGATATGCATCCCTTGGCTCATTCTATAAGGAGCATTCCCAGCTATTCCAGTTCCCAAAGCTTTCAACCCTGAGGCTATTGTGTTACCAAAGTCATCTAGAATTGAAATACTTACGCCAGTGCCACCAGAACAGTTTATCAGAAAATCCGTGTTTGCCATGTAGTCTGTACTTGCAATAGGTGTAGCTACACCTTCCAAAGCAATATTTATTCCTATATGATATTGCCCACCCGATTGAACATAAAATGGCGTAGACTGTTTCCCAAATGAAAAACCAATCGTTTTCAATGATAATATATCTCCCGCAATTGTACCCTTTAAGTGCATTCCTGCATTTACCGCAGCGGCTTGTTGTGTATGAATAATTGTTACAACTTGTGCAGAATAACCACCAGTAATATGACTGCCAACATTTGCTGTTGCTGGATACCCAAGATTGTCTAAAACAATATCCGATCCATTCAAATAAATGTAGCTTCCTATGTCCGCAGTACCATAATTACTAATTCCTTCAATCACAGTAGGACCGTTACCATAAAAAGCTAAACCACTAGTAAAAGCATTGGAGTAACCACTTGGATTGCTTCCATCCATCTCTACCTTTCCCCCTCGCCAGCTGAATCCTTCATACCACTCCCATAGAAGAGCTTGAAAGGGGTATGTGCTACCACTAGCAAGTGCTCCATCTATCTCTACATGCTTCCAAGTAACAGGTTCAGAAGGCCCAGCATATCCGCCGACACATATCGCAGTCACTGGATTAGTGCCTTGAAGAGTGGCATTTACGCTCAACTGCATGTCCTCAAGAAAAACATCGTAGTATTCTAAATCTACAATACTGTAGGTTCCACTGATACCAGAAGTTCCAGTATAATTTCCACCTATAAGTAAAGATAAGTCTTTAAAGGTAAGCTTAGGTCCATACTCACCACCTATCCAACCTGTATAACCTGTAGTAATTGCTGACGGAACTTTTCCAGTAGGTTTAAAGCATATAGTTGTATTGCTTTTCCCGCTGCCTTGAAAAGTAGCCTGAAAAGAATGAGCTGTACCGGTTGGTAAAGTCCACGGAGTTAAGCAATTGTAGTCAGCTGGAAATATAGTAACTGTACCACCTCTTGCATACACCGAAGTGCCTAGAGTTGCCAAAGCGTTTATCACCGCCTGGAACACAGTAGAAGCATCTGTACTTGACGCACTAAAGTCTATTGCACCTGTTATTCCATTCTTTGCATTAATAGTAGAGCCATCTGCTGAAGGAAAGATAACGTATGATGAATCTGAGGCAAATGAACCATACTTGATAGGTATCTGTGGATCTACTGATTGCGCCTTAGAAACCCCCAACTGTTTTCCAATGATAAAAGATGTGCCTAAAGCGCCTCCCACACCTAAAGTTTTTAGCAACTTCCTTCTATCTATTTTTTCCAAACGCTATTCATAAGAATCAAATTTTCCCTATATTTAAACTTTTTATTAAGGTTATTTAAACCTTTCTAAAAAATTTCACAAATTTCTTCATTTTTTATTGTGAAAATTTATTAACTGACTATTTAATCATGAGATTATTACACATACTGAACCCTTTTTCCATCATATCATCATTAAGTTACTACTATGCAATTATAACTTTTGCGGTCTGTTTATTTTTTAACTATGGCTTTATCCTTCTCATGATTCGCAAATACTGCATGGGTTTCATTATTATATTGGCTCGCAATCATAGGTTGGTTTTCATAAATTAATCGGTTCGCAAATCACCTATGGTTTTCATAAGATGTTTGGCTCACACGAATCCAAATGGTTTTCACTTCTCGCTTGGCTCGCATTCGCAACATGGTTTTCGAATTGATTATGGCTCGCAAGGATTTATTGGTTTACATTTTATAGAAGGCTCGCATGGTTCTCATAATTAACTCGCTTTTATAATTTAGCGATGGTGTTAATCGAAATCGTTGGGTTCCAGGCGATTTCCCAGTAATTAGGTGTAGAATAGGTCGTGCCCCAAATGAGAAGAGTGTCGTTGCTTGCGTCGAATGAATAGTTTCCAGAAAGAAGGGTATTGTTGAAATACACGCTTTGCGGATTTCCTTGATTTCCATACCAGACTTTAACGAGAAAGCTGCTTCCGCTTAATCCAGTGACATTGAAACTCGTTATGTTATTATCTAAAGAGATTATCGTAAGATGTCAGATGTCTCCCATCTTATGTTTGGAGAAAATGTTTCACCTGTTTATAACTGCCAAAATCTTAGAGTCATTATTGATGTAAGTGAAGTTGTTAAAGTATATAGTTGGAGCAGAGAATCTTATGGTTACGTTATTTTGTAATTGAAAATAGTAGGTTAAAGTATCTAAACTAAAGACATAACTTAAATTAGCGTGAACTAAAGAGAAAGGAATTGATGATAGAAAGATAACTGATAACACTAGTATTGATATGAGATTTTTATGTTCGGGTTTAAAAAACCAAGCCCGCAGTTTCAATTAACTCACACACTTATATCTAAACTTTTTATTGTCTTCCGTTTCGATTTAGCAATTTGAGTGTAAATGGATAATAACTTGATTTTTGATGTAGGGACGCATAAAGGAGAAGATACTTCGTACTACTTATTCAAGGGATGCAAAGACATTATGAACGATATGTGGTAAATAACAATGGAGTCTGACTAAAAGCAAATACTTTTTTCCCCTTGTTTCTTACATATTGTTTAAACAAGAATTTTTGTGTTGTTTTACTACTGGCTATTGGACCTGTAAATAAAATTATCAAAAACTACACTATGATTTTTTTTTGTTGAAAGCTTCTGTGCGTACACCATTCTATATTGGCGATCAACTTTATCGATAGTAAAGCCTAGATCCCTTAATTTTTCTAACATTATGGAAAGACTATTTTCGCTTATGTCAGTATATTGAAATATAAGATGATCTATATTTTCTTTTAACTTTTCCCCACAGTTAAGTATTATGTCTACCTCACATCCTTTACAATTCATTTTCAATAAATCGATATGCTTATTCAATGCTTCTTGGCAACTAATTGTATTAACGTTTAAAGTGATAGAATTCGCAGGAATTTCATATAAAGAACCAAGCCCCGCAATAAATTTCGATACATGAAGTACTGATTCTCCGCTATTTTTAGAAATGGCTGAATTAATAGGTTTTATATTCGCTGTAGCATTATTAAGTGCTATATTAGATACCATCAATTCGAAATTATAAGGATTAGGCTCATAGACTTCAACAAATTCGGCTCCCTTTTTAATGAAATATACTGCTGTGTCCCCAATATAACCACCAATATCAACAATCTTTCCCTTTATTGGATAATAATCATAAAATTTTCTAGAGAAAATATCCACCAAAGACGTAAGGTCGTTTGAAATAGGGATTCTTGGCGACGGGAAAAGATTAAGCATGAATTTATAGGTCTCAGTATTCCCATAAATCGTAATGTTATAGTAATCATTAACCTTTGATATGTTTACTTTTCTATGACCATACCTTGAAGTCAAGAGAAAGAGCATTACATATAGGTGAGATATAATATTTGGATACAACTTGGCTTGTTTTAGAAGATCTCGTTTTATTGAGGGAGAAAATTTGTATACGTATAAAAGTTCACGTTTTGTTTTCAACGACAAACGTTAAAACAAAAGATTAATTGTAATCTGATTAATAGATTGTAGCGATATTCTAAACTTATCTATTAAAGATATGCCTTCAAGATAGAGCAGTTTCTTTTTTTCAATATTCCCTATAAGGTTTAACATTATTTTCATTTCCTAAATTTTTCACTAGACCTGGTAAAAAGTGTCTAATATATATATTGTGCGAGAAGATTGATATGGACTCCTTATAATATTCTAATTTTCTTTGAAAACTCAGGAGAGACCTTAGCGCCAAATGACGGTGTGCTAAATCCTCTCCTTGTTTTAGTGTTCACCCACCCATTTATGATTTATCAAGCGATTATTGTTATAAACCATAAAATTACGGTGCTTAACAGTTTAGCTGGGAACTGAGGGTAAGCAAGGGAAAATAGAGGAAACTGTTAAATCACTTCATGCAGGTAAAGTAATAAGGGGGGTATAGCGAAGATTTATAAGGAAATGGCTTTTTAGACCTTGTGAACATGGAAAACAAGGAAAACAACCTGAACAATGTGGTTGAACAAGGTGAATCTAAGAAAAACAGCTTGAACAATGCAGATGAACAAGACGTAACAGGTGAACAGGGGGAGGTGGGCATGGAGATGACCTTAGAACAGGTTAAGGCCGAAGTCTTGAAGCTTGTCGATGAAGGGGAAAACTACAGAGATATAGCGAAGATCAAATGGAATGTTAAAGGTGCGAAAAAGCATTTTTCAATAACCTGGATAAGCAACTTGGTGAAAAAACGGAATAACCCTCAGAGTAGCCTTCTGAAGTTAAGCGATGAAGAGCTGACGAAGAGGGCGTTTAAGCTGTTTGATGCAGGCAATGGACCTATAGCTGTCGTGGAGCAGTTAGATGCTTCACCTGATGAAGCGAAGACGCTGTACAATGAATATGTGGAGCTGAAGGCCCTAGACCTTTCTAAACCCTCTATTCCCCTACAGTTTAAGCAGTTTAAAGAGAGGCTTGACAGGCTAGATAACGGCTGGTACATTATACAGTCCTTAGTTGAAGCAGTTAACAAGGAAATACCGGAAATACTTTTACCTAAGAGAGAGCAAATAAAGGGAATTGATCTCTGCTTTCTATTTTTAGAGGCAAAAGAGGTGTGCCAACATGTTAACGAATCAAATAATAGATTGGTCTCACATAGATCATAGATTAATCTTTTCGATGAATGACTAATAATTTAATGTCTCACATAGATCATAGATCTATCGGGTGTAGTCAGAGGGCATTTGTCGAGGCAAAATTTAAAGAATGGAGTCTTAATAAGCATTATGGAGCCACACTGATAGTGTCATGTCAGTCTGGTTAACACTGAGAAGTATGTGAGGCTAAGTTATCACAACCCTATTCCCATAAAACTCCCTTATGTTATGCCTTAATGTAGCCAAAATATTCCCAAAAAAACTAGCCCGTCATATAAGGCATTTAATCGCCCTATTTTCTAAACGAAGATGTAATCAGATGTTCACTACTAAGACTTATATAAATCCCAAGCCCAAGGTTTCTCATCCCGTCACTAACATAATCTTCTTTCCATTTAGCAAACTTTTCAATTTTCTATCAAAAGCTAAATCTTTCAAGATATAATGTTAATGAAATTATTTGCCGTTTTATTTGTTTCATTTCCTGCAATAAATTGACTTCTTAAATATTATTAATTTATCTTCTGCCTCTCAAGTCAAAACAGCTCTCAATGGAGATCTAGTTTACGAATATGCTGAACCTTTAGCTTCATAGTAATCCAAATGCCTTTAACAATCTTGCAAGGTCACGACTATCTATTATACAATACATACTTATTTTTTTGTTTTTAATAAGAAACGTACTCTTGTTCTCAAGCAAGAAGATTTTAAGGGAAAAGCCCCAGACAATTATTTTTCAGTACTTCCAAAAGGTCTGCTCAGCTAAAGAAGGCTAACAGCGCAACAATACCTTCCCACGTCAAGAAGATTTTACCATTGTATAGTTCAACAACGTATCCTTTTTTCTTTAATTCGTTGATGTGCTCTAGGCTCGAGTAAACCTTTTCCTTTGGGACTGCCTTTTTTGCAGAAGTCGCGTTGTACATGCAGAATAGTTCCTCAAGGAGTTCGATGTTTAATTTTGATCCTAATATTTTGGTCATTTCGATATCCCCCTTTGGAGTCTAATTACATTAAAGATCGTAGGCGAGATTATTGATTTTTGGAATAGAAAATACAAAGTTAATCTTGTTAAAGCTGTTATTAAGATCCATTGGATAGCATTTTAATTTGAAAAAAAGTTCTACTATTGAAGAAAATGTTTTTTGAGTTCATTAAAACAGCTAAAAGCTACAGTGATTGTTGAAAAATATAGGGTGTCTGATTCTTTGCCTCATCTTCAAATCTATTACGTTTATAGGGTAAAATCATCGGTTCCATAGGTAGAATAATTAGAGTACAATGTTAAACCTTTTCATTGCATATTCTTTCAGAATTTTTGGATAGTCACCATATTTGGATTTATCATGTAATGTAAATTTGCTTAGAAAATCCTTAAAGTAGATTCTCGATGCTTCTTCAATATTTTTCGTATTGTATTCTTCTAGAATCCTATTTTGAACATATTTTTCAAAAGTTATTTTACTAGTAAGATCTTTCTCAAACAATTCGTACCAATATTTTCTGAAAAGTAGACGTTTTGGTGGTTTTACAGTACGTAAGTGAAAAGATAACGGTTTATCGATTGAAAGTCTTTTTGCATAATAAAACGGTATACGCATATATTCATAGCCATGGGGAATCTGTACGAAAACAGAACGTGGAGTATATTTCGAAAGCCAATGTTCAAATTCAAACGGTTCTACTAAATTCTGATGGTATAGATCTCCATCCAAGCAAATGTTAGACCAATAAATAGAATAGAATCTCTTGACATTAAGACTTCCAATCAATTCCCTTATGGTAGATGACATTTCTTCTTTTGCTATAAAGTCTCCATCCCATCTTAAAACCCATTTATAATTTGTAAGTTTAAATCCTTTATTTGATAAATTCACAATATTGTCTTCAAAATCGATAATATGATTTATTTTCAACCCCCATTTTTCTTTTATATCTTCGATGATTATTGCAGTATTATCTGTAGAACTGTCAATAATAACGTACTCGTTAACAAGGTCTTTTATACTCAAGAGAGAAGGTTCAATCCACCATTCCTCATTCTTAACTCTCACAAGAGCAGAGATACCTTCAAATTTGTCAGATAAAGTTGCTGAAGGGACAAGCCCACTTATACTACACAAATCCACAAGAAAATTCCTAATATTATCAGCCATTCTAGGTCCAATAAATTTTCTAACATTCTCTAAAAAATGGTCAGGATTAATGTGCATTTATTTTTACCTTAGAAACAAGTCAATTAGTTCGATGATCAATGGTTCTCCTCAAATATAATCGACAACCGATGCTTTATATATCCTCTTCCGAATTACTGGCAAAAGAATTTTAAACATTAATGGCAGCTTCTTTTTAATCTTTGGATAAGCGTATTCATATCCCATAAGGACTTTTGAATAGTATCTTTTGTAGAAATATCTTATAACTAGTTTGCCGCCAAAAGTTTTTTTGAAGAAACTTAATTCATATAGTGGATTCCTTTTATCATGTATTATAAAGCAGCCACCTAAATCAAATTCCTGATTTCCGCTCTCCTTTGCATATCTTATTGCCTCCCAGACCATTAATCTATTACCATGCCCGATTAACATTGCCGTTCTTCTATCAGATTCCAAATATTTTGATGCACCTATAAGCCAGTACATATGCTTCTTGTCTCTCAGATAAAATTGACCACCCAGTATTTTTCCATCGTATTCAGCAGTAAATAATATTCCATATTTGCGCATAAATTCAGGAGTTACATTATAGTCAGGTAAACCCTTTTCCGTTCTAAAGGAGTGATTTATTTCCAAGAAGGTGTCATAATCTTGACTTATCTTTACCTTTACTCCTTTTTTTATGGCGCTCTTAATTGACCACCTACACGATCCTTTGTCCATTTTTTTCCAGATCAAACCTATGCTTTGATTTAGATCAATAACTGAAGTCGTCAACACTCTTGAGTAAAAACCTTTTGCAACCGATCTATTAGGACATGCATGAAACATTATTTCATCGTAGCCACCAACGTCAAAGGGACTCTCAGCGAAAAATACATTTTTCTTTTTAAAGAGACCTATATTGGAATCGAATTCTAGCATAGAAACCTACAACAATTTACCGTCTTTGGAACCGTTATTTAAATGGATTACGGATTAGTCTTTCATTCTTCTTTGTCGTAAGGGTGGAGAAGTATTTGTTAGCCTCTTGATAGGTGTTCATGTCCCCTATATCGTACCAGATGCCGGTTAAAACGAAGCCCTGTACGGCTTCTTTCTTGCTGAGCCATTTGATGAAATTTCCTGGTGCGTCACAATCTAATCCACGATTTACATATTCATTCAGTCTGTGAAGTGTTCTTCTTGGAAACAGGTATAAGCAGGTTCCTATCAGAGTAGTTTTTGGTTCCTTTGGTTTCTCAGAAAAGTGCACTATCTTTCCTCCGGAACCTAATACCACAGCGGAATATCGTTTAACTAACTCAAAGTTTTCAAGGTTATAAAGTCCTACTAATGGAAGGTGCGAATGATTAAATTTCCAAACTAATCCCTTAAAGCTTGATGTGAAGATGTTGTCACCAGCGGCTATTAGGCAGTCATCGTCGATCTTTGGTGCCAGATTTGCCAACGCTCTTACTGCTCCTAGCTTTTCATTTTCAGATCTAGATGGTTCTACAACTAACCTGATATTTGTCAGCGACATTTGGGACAGATATTTTTCAAAATTCTCTTGAAATCTTATGTTAGTTGAGATAATTATTTCACTGACATTTATTTCAACTATCTTTTCAAGCAAATATTCGATGACTGGTTTACCAGCTACTGGAAGCAGAGGTTTAGGCTTGTCCTTTGTCAGCGGCCAAAGTCTGGTGCCGTAACCTCCTGCTAAAATTAGCGCCTTCATCTAACGCACAAAATTTATTTATAATTTATAAAAAGTTTCTAAAGTCGGTTAGTGCTAATTATTTGAACAGAAGAAGATATCCATTCATTAGCTTTCCTGAAAGTCGGAGTGGAGATAAAAAAAATATTCTTTAAGAAGCCAGTAATCCACGGCTCTATTCCAAGACTATTGAAGAAATTTGTGTAGACCCTATCGTAGTTTGTTGTCATGTCATTAAATCTCTAAAAAATATTTTCAATCGAATTATTTTCCAAGAAATCGCTATATGCTGCACCTTAAACCTAATCGTAGAAAAATTTCTAACCATTTTGAAAACGTGCGATAAGTTTTGATTCATAATCCAGAATAAATTTTAGAATTGGCCAAATAATCTTTATCTTTTTAAGCATCATCGTTAGATTTTCTATATCAATCGGATTAATCGCTCTAACTAAAGGCAAAAGAGTCAAGTAAACAAAAAGAAATAAAAGACTGTTGATCACCAAACTTGTTATATTACTTAATGTTAATTTATTGACTATCAGTAAAACTGGTACAGCCGAAATAAATGATGTCAAGTATATTTTTAATGATGCTTTAAAGTCTAAGGTGGTTCCAACTTTCTTTATTGCAATATTTAATTGATATAAAGTAGAAACTAGACCAGAAATGATTCCTGATATTATTAAGCCAGGTACGCCATAAAAAATGATTAGGATAAAGGCTAAAGGTAAAAAGACAAAAAAATTTATTGCATTGGCTTTAAAATATATCTTCGTTTCTCCAATCCCAGTGAACAAATCGATAAAGATAATGCTACCAAAGCCAGCGAAGAAGTAGGTCAAAAGACTAAGTTGAAGGTATAATGGAGCGAGTGGGAAATCTGGACCATACAAAATCTGGACAATCTGCTTCGAAAGAATTGCTATTATTAGTGCCGATGGAACTACTATCAAAGAAGAATACTTGATTGAGCGTTTAAAGATTCTTTTAAGTTCGTCGCTGCCGGAACTAACTTTCGAGTATGCAGGGAAGAGCACACCAAATGGAACGGTTAGGATAGTTAGCATTGACAACAACAGTGTTGCGACAGCATAGTTCCCGATTTCGGCGTTTGAACAAAAATGAGCTAATATGATTGTCTGAAACGGGGATATTATGAGACCGAACAAACCTGCAGCGTAGATGGGAATGCCATAGTTAAAAATAACTTTAGAATCGCTTGTTAAGCCATCTTTAGAAGGGTTACCGAGTTTCCTGTAAAATCGCATGAATAGGAGGCCACCCAAAACGCTGGCGACTATATATGATAAGACATGGCCGGTTAAAGCGCCAAAGATCCCTAGTCCGAGAAGGATAAGTAAAGGTGACAGAGCCGTTTTTACAGTTGCCTGAATAAAGGATGTTAGAGCTGTTCCCTCCATCTTATCTAACCCCATAAAAGCAGATCCTAGCGAATTGAAAATAGTCTGGAATATAATAAGAAGTGATGTAAATTTGATAAAAGGACTTAGTTCAATACGATTCGTAAAATAGATGGCTATGAAATTCGAAAAAACAAAGCATATGCAAAAAACTGTTACACCTATTATCAGCTTTAAGATAAAACCTGTTTTCAGAATACTGGCTGCAAGATCTTTTTTCCCTTCAGATCTATATTTTGCTGTAAACCTAGTTATAGCATAGTTTATTCCGAAATCTAAGGAGTTAACTAATAACTGAGGTGCAACTATTGCAAGGGAATAAAGTCCATAGTTATCTTGACCGAGTAATCGAGCAATGAGAATTGAGCCGACCGCTAGTATTAAGAGTGAAACGAAACTCCCTGAAAATAGAAAGAAACCGCCTCGAGCTGAATCTTCTGCTATTTCTTTTAGATTATCGGACATTGCCTTTCACTCAAATTAAGTAGATGTTTTTTCCAAATGGGTATATAAAGAGACTTAATTTTACCAAATTTTTCTCTTATGATTTCTGAACTATTGTCTGTTGGGAAATTAATGGATAATCCACCTAGGCTCTTGATACCATTGCAATTCGGAATAATTACTACCACCTTTGGAGTCAAAGGTTAATTTTCAACTTCGAGTTGTCACAAAGTTTAAAAGTATTTCAGAAGATTCTTCTACGCTTTTTTTTGTCGTATCAAGCTTAAAGGCATTCAAGATTTTGGCTAGTTTCTCATAAATTATGAGTTGTCTTTGTAGAGAAAGATAGTCAATACCATTTCTTCTTTTAATTAATTCTCTATATTCTGCAGTTATATATATTCTGGCTTTTGATTTTAAAGCCAAAGCATTTAAAAATCTAGATGAAAAAGACTTACAGTAATTTAGGTCATTGGTTGTTAAAGTAACCCAAACAATAAAATCTGGTACATATCTTTCAGCGATTACTATAAAACCCAGTAAGTTTGGAATGACAAAGCGCAGCAAGATTATTGGAATAACGGAAATAAATTCTATTAATTTCCATATAGGGAGAAATTTCTTGGGAATAGTTATTTGATAGTAAGGATTATCTTCTCCTTTAAAGATTGCAAATTTTCTAAGAAATCTTGCGATAACAGATGCTATAGTGTGACTTCCTCTCATCCATGAAAGCTTTGTTTTATACCCTTTACCTTGAAGGTTAGTCGCGAGTGTTCTAGCCAAAGAAGTCTTTCCAGATCCGTCAGGTCCAAAAAAGCAAATGATCGTCATTTTTTATTCGCATCGTCCTTAACTAGTAAATATTTCCAATTCCTATTTAGGAATTCTATTATAATTTTTTGTATTTCTTTGATTGTTTTATTGTCAATTCTAAGATAGAGAAGTTTGGAACAAAGTTTCTTTGAAATATTCAAAAGAACCGAACGTTGCATACCAATATAGTCAGGAGCAATTAATATATTCGTATAAAGTTCAGCACGGATATTCCTATTCATCCAATGCGTTAGGAGATCTTTTGTGTTCGTATCAAGGAAAATGATCAAATAAGATCCACCTAAATAGGATAGTTTTTGCATATAATTTATCGCAAAAGAAAGATCCTTAATAGGATATCCAATTGACCTTGCAAGGTACATATAATCTGATATTGCTGCCGGAAAATATTCCTCCACTATAACTATCCTTCCCCTCTTAATTGGGATAAAGATTTTTAAAAAGAAGAGGATGGACAGGCTTATTAAGTCAAGTGTTAACCATAACCTTAAAATTTTTTTCGTAAGTTCAGGTTTATTTTCTATTAATGTACGTATTGGGTAAGAATGTTCTTTATCCTTAACTAGCAGTTCAACTAAAAAGATATTTAAAAGATATGCTAACAGATGATTGGTTTTCAGGAAAGTTTTCCGAACCTTAAATCCATCAGATTTGAGTCTTGACTCAAGAAGTCGTATCTGAGTCGATTTTCCAACTCCTACTGTTCCAAGAAAGACTAAGACAGACATCTTATCAATAACATTTCCGGTTGTTCTAATTTTCAAGGAGAATCTTAGATAATTTCTGCACGATAGAATCTTCATTGAACCTTTCCAATGTTGAATTTCTGAGACTTAAGCCAATATTGGAAAGTTGTTCTCCAGACAATGGAAGTACATATTCAACTTTATCTACTAATCCATTTAAATTGTCAGGTTTAAAAACCATTTTTTCTGCAAAAGTTCCCTGGACAATTTCTGGAATACCTCCTACTTCAGAGACTATGGGAATAGTTCCCTTTAACATCGATTCTAGAACAGTATAAGATAAGGGTTCTTCCCAAATCGAAGTAAATAGTAATGCATTACTTATAGAATATAGTTTCGACATTTCTTCTCCATTTATTCGATCGAAAATTGATAACCTTCCTTCAAGTACTTTATCGCTCAATTTCAACAAAGTATCTTTTGCTTTTAAGTTAAAGGTATAGTTTGTGGTTGCAAGAAATAATTTCGTTTTCTTATGTTTTCCAAATACTTTTCCAAATGCGTTTAGAACCAAATGGAAGCCCTTAAAGTATCGATCACCACCCAAGTACAGGAATGCTGGATTTTCTATCTTTTTTTCAATTAAAGGGATATGTGGCAACGGGTTATAGGCAACTTTGATCTTGTTTTGAATTTCAGGTAGAACTAATCCAACAATCTGGCCTTGTCTTTTTGAAACACAAATCACTTTATCGGCGCCCATTATCCATAGTTTACTTAATCTATTAATTGGGGTCATAGAAGATGAGAGCAGCGCTTTGTATACATTATGCTTTTCAAGAATTTCGAATTCCATGCTTCTCCTAATATCATCTAATAATCCAAATTTAAAGTCTGATGCTGTACGACTAAAGACACCTGCACAATACGTAATAGGCTGGTAGTCATGAAGATGAACTAAAACTTTCTTGCCAAGTTTCTTTGCATTTGGAACAAGAGGATAAGCAAGTCTTGGTATATATGTGATATCATTGTTTTTTATAATTTTATTGAAAGAACCCAGTTTACTTGCTGTCATTAGATTTCTCCATAAGTGTATCTTCGTTGGAGTGTCTAAAATATCTGAGTAAATAAAATTGGCACCATCTGTCTTGTATGGTTCTTTTGTTCCTGTCAGTACAGTAATTTTTAAGTCATTGTTTGTCGCACTCAACAAGCTAAGTATTAAATAAGTGGCAAACTCAGCCCCTCCACCTTGCGGCCAATACTTTTCAGAAATTACAAGAATTTTGGTAGTCATCTAAATCATTTCAATTAATTTCACAATATCTTTTTCTTCTTGCCCATCGTAAGCAATATGAGCACGGTATATTTATCGCCGTTCCTATCTCATATGCAAAGATAGTCGGTGAAGACAGGATGACTCCTGTCAAAATGGGTGCTAATACTTTTACAAAACCTGAAATAGAAGTAGCAGAAGTTGTAGATGATGATGAAGTTGAAGTACTTACAGTTATTGCACTTGACCACAATTCAACATCTGATTCTGCTGTATTTCTCATATAGAGCCTACCCTCTATGACATATGTTCCAGCTTTTGGAGGAGTCCATATCCAACTATAACTTGTTGGTACATTTATTGCTGGAGGAAGACCTTGTGGTGGACCCTTCGCACCTGAAGCCGTCATATTATACCAATAAACTCCTACACCTAAAGTATTATTAACATAATAACTTAAATCAAAATATTGAAGAGCAATATTTGGACCCGTGCATACTCCTGTAACTGTCACATTAAATGTTGATTGTGAAAGTTGTTTAACCATTACTTTTACAAAACCTGAAATAGAAGTAGCAGAAGTTGTAGACGATGTTGAAGTTGAAGTAGTCGAAGTTGAAGTAGTCGAAGTTGAAGTTTTCGGAGTAGTTGAAGTAGTCGAAGTTGAAGTTTTCGGAGTAGTTGAAGTAGTCGAAGTTGAAGTTTTCGGAGTAGTTGAAG
>Ga0187889_10000989_pt1 | contig 32243 bp, 33 predicted proteins | sample June2016WEW_7_10_2_FD_132992 | JGI IMG/M metagenome (GOLD analysis project Ga0187889, IMG submission 132992) | Peatland microbial communities from SPRUCE experiment site at the Marcell Experimental Forest, Minnesota, USA - June2016WEW_7_100 | ecosystem: Environmental > Terrestrial > Soil >... | reverse complement strand
GGCAATGCGTCTGGTGTTCCGTGAACCGATTATAGGAGGCGCGAAAAAAAGTTTTCAGTTCAAGGTTCACAGATGTTTTTTTTGGCTCCAGATTTGAATCAAAAACTAAAGATGTCACGGAACTAAAGAACGCCCGACTTCATTTCAGTTAGAGCATAAATTTCGTATTGAGCAAAGTTATAGACGGGAGAACGGGCCAATATCAACTCTAATTCGTCATTTGACTCCACATCACATATCCATGCGGCACCATGTTTGCCTACGATGTGGTAATGTTTTTCCAACTTGCCTTTTTCTATAAGCTCTTTCGAATACTCCGCCATTTTAAGGACGGCCTGCCCCATTTGAGGAGTAACCTGGGGCCCTATCTGCAGCCACCAAATAATAAGGAATTTCAACTATAACATATTCTTGCTTATGATTATTAAAGTTTACTACATTTATAAAGGTTAGTTAAAAAAACATAGGAATCATTAAACTTCAATTTTGTTTACCCTTCAGAGAGATTTTACGTTTACGTAATAGGTTGACTGCCAACAGTGCTACTATAATCAGTATGCTAACATCTGAGTTTCTTCAATATAAGAAACCTAACAATATTAAAGAAAGTGAGCCAGGTCGGACCTATACCAGAAACGGTTCAAGTCCGCTTTTACAAGGTATAAGCGATGGATAAAGCCAGTGGGCTTTATACCCATATGGGTTCAAAGCCATAAAACCCATAAAAATCTTAGGATTTTGACTGAATTTCTACAATCAAATCCCAAATTCGATTTTGATAGTAATTTTGGTTGTGCTTCGTATGCATTTTCTGTCCTTTGGTAAAATACTACACCTACTTGCTCTGACAATTCCTGTTTAGAATCAGATATAGAAACTAGTTTTTCTACACCGAATGGTGCAATGAAAGTATCAAAAAAGAAACTTCGTTCATAATATCCCATACAAACATTTTCTAATTGTTTTTCTTCTTTCAGAATTGGAGTATATCATATAGATGTCTTACTAAGTTGATAAGATTAGGATTTAGGAGGCATTTCAGGTAAATTTTTTTCTATATTTGAACATTTATGTGAAGGAGGTAGCCTATGTTCGTCACAAAAATATTGATTACAATAAATGCATTGAAAAGATAGACCTATATCTTTTCCACAAAAGTCACATTTAGGCAACTGGAATACAGATTCCTAACTAATACTGCATTATATATGCTTCTATTTGATTGCATGATTCCATAACTATGTTCTATTTAGATGGCATCAACCATTTTATCATAGTTGAACAAAAAAACGTGTTGAGCGGATGCGTTTTAAAATTTTTAGATCTGGCTCAATCAAAAAAAATCGTAAACGCTATCGATAGACATTCTGCATGTTGGCTCGGACAGATCCCCCTGTGCAATATCGAACCTCAACACGCTCTCATGCAAAACGATAATAAGTTGAGCCAACAGGAAAAAGTTATCGATAGCATTTTGTTTTAAAACGTGTTGAGCCACTTTAATTTAGTTTATTATTTTTTGGCTCAATCAGTTTTAATTTATTATTAACCTAATTGCGCCTTCGTCTGTCGAAGTCATAAAGAAGATACTTGATAAGGGGAAGCTGACCGACAGGGAGCTGGAGCTCCTGATTCTGGCATCAATAAGCGAGCAGAACAAGACAGTAAACCTTCTATTCTCAGATCAGAAGGCCCAGTTCAAGCAGGTATGTGGGAACCAGGAGGCCATGCAAAAGAACATACAGACTACTTTGATCGAGATAAAGAATCTAAAACAAGATTTATATCGAAAGAGCGCTATTTAACCAAACTGATTCGTCCCTTACTTTACCACATTAGTAAATGGCACGTCGACGCCGCGCCAGACTCGTTTCATGACAAAAAAATCGCATGTTTTACCACTATTTTTTTTGGCTAAATTAGGTCATGAAGCGACCTTTAAAAATGTTTACCAATCTGGGAAATAGCTCACCAAGTGATATTAAAGTATCCTAAAATCCCCTTTTGCCCCGTACCGATAGCAGGAAGTACGCTATCGCACAGATAAGTACGAGTACGGAACCAACCCCGGTAATCCAGACAAAGAAGGTGATGGAACCATCATTCTTTTTAAAATACCTCATATATGAATACTAAAGAGATACTAGTTGCAAAGGTTATATGATTTCGGATTTGTCAGCATGAAGGATCGGATCAGGTTTAAGACCAAAAAGCTTGTTATAATCAGGAAACTCTGTACATTTTTTTGCTGCAGAAAATTCAGTAAAGAGCATCTGTTCTTAAACAATTCACGGATATTGGTTAGGCTACTTGTCGAACGTTTTTCTATCAATGAATTGCTTTATTAATTTAAGCTGCGTCTGTCTTGCTTCATAGAAAGATTTTGTTATATCCTCCTTAAACTTTTTCTCCTCCTTATACTTTTTCATCTCATCGAAGGAAATCTTCCTTTTCAGCTGGAGTTCGTTGAATCTGACTATGGCGCCGCCAGCCGATTCCATGAACATTTTTAGAAAAATTTCCTTCCATACCCCATCTTCCTTGGCACTAAGCTTGTTCAGTGCTTCCGAGAGTTTTTCTATACCTGCTGTCAAAGTAATATATTTCTTTCTCAGTCTCTGTTCGGCCTTGAAACCTTGATAGTAGGACAAGGCTACAATAATATCTGTAGCGATGGAGTAGAACATGTATCTTAAAAAAAACTCTGCCAGTTTACGATCATTTTTGACCGACTCAAATTTCCCAAGTATTTCCTCCTCAATATACATGCCAAGCTGATAGAAGCTTAGTCCGGTGTTTACCCTATCCGCATAAGCGGATGTTGGTCCTATTTCTGTGGATAAATTCTTGTAGTAGCCTCCCTTTGAACCTTTGCCATAAAGTCCCTTCGCAATAAGTTCCTTTATAGCACGTTGGGTTCTCCTATCTCCTAAAGCTGTTAAAGACGCGATCTCCTTTCTGGAGACATACCTACTTTTTCAACCAATATTAGACGGAGAGAAAAGAAAGTTAGTAGCAAATAATACTAATTTAGAAAATGTTGCATGTAATAAGCATGTAGGCTCGACAGATGGTGATGAAGACGCAGCACACACATCAAGTGTAACAAGTGAAACAAATGCAACAAAAACAAAAGTAATATGTTCTGATTGTTTCCATTATCAAAATAATATCTGTCTAAAGAAACCGAATTTGATCATTATTCCGACTTCTATCGAAGTTCGGATATGCCCCTACTTCATACAGAAAGTGAGTGCATCAAAATGACACATTATCTAATACGGATCATCAAATATTACTGGAATCCTTTGACTAAAAGTGTCCAACATAAACCCGTTTGCAGTAAGAGCATATTATTGGCGGAAGAGCCTACCCTAAATCGGCTAAAAAAAGTAGTCGACTTATTGGCAAAGGAATTATCGAAGAAAAAAGGTGGTCTTCACGACTAAAACTGTTCTCACAGAAGATAAGCTGAAAAATATCATAAGAGGAAGACCACCAAATCAGATGAAAAAGCTCGCTTCCCTTGTTCTATCAGAAGGATGGACAATATTAGATAAACCTAATCTGATAGGCGAAAGGTTGAAAATAAAGTACGATAACGCAAGTGCACTTAAACAAAGATTTCTAAAAAAATCAAATCATAGCTATCTGTGCCCAGAAGATCTTAAAAAAATGGTTCTCTTAGAAGATGGTGAATTAACGTGCCAGAAATGTGGCTACACATATAACTTTCCTAAAATCTCTCAACCAAGTGTCTATAATGTGGATATTCAACTCTTTCCACTCGGAAACTATAGAGAAAGGTTTGGTGAGCTTTAAAGGGTTTAACAGATTCTACACTGAATGCAGAACTGAATTAAGAAGCATTTTAGAAGACTATAGTTTGCCGGAAAGGGTTTTAGATTTTGCCGGACAGATTCTGAAGCAACAGTCCGAAATCTATTTCAGAAAAAGGAGCGATGCCCTAACAAGACACAGGGTTATCGCATTAACGCTCATAGAGCTGTCAAAAATTGCCCCAAAACTTAATTCCGCAGTATATATTTACCTCCAAAATCCTTCGACACCACTCAATCTAAGCAGACAAAAAGCACCTACAAAATCGACAAAATTCTTCTCTAAAGTAGAAGAGGTGTCAATGTTTGGATATTGATAAAGTAAAGAAGATCTGTGAGCAGATGGATAAGGAGTTTAAGGCCTTGAAAGAACTTCTTTCTTCAAATCGCTGTAAAGGCGTTCAAGCTGCAGAATCCTCTCGATAAGGTTCTTCTCCCTCTGATCGTATTCTTCTCTTAATGTTTTATCAGTATAGTCTAAGCTGACGTATGGTTCTATCTTCAAATATTCCTTTACAAGGTCTTCAGGGTGAATCTCATCTCTATGGTTGTATGTCCACTGTATTCCTGTAATATGTCCTAGAAAGTAGTCTCTTATTTCAGATTTTACGCCAGCATGTGAAGCTTCTGTCTCAAAAGAATGTCTTAACGCATGCGGATGCCAGCTTCCAATATTACCATTTTTTATGATGCATTGTCCAGCAAGGCTAGAAGCTGTTCTTCTCACAAGAAGTTCTAACCATGTATAGCTAAGGGAAGCTTTCTGCTTGCCGACAAAGATCAAGTCTTCAGGATTAGCGTTTCTCCCCATCAGATCAGGCCACTTCCCACGCCACATTTTAAGGTGTTCGATGCTGTCTTTTCCCACGAAAGAAAAATACGTTTTCCTATGCCTCTTTCTACCGTAAAGGTTAATCTTTAGAGGGCACTCTCCTGAATCGATGTTCTCTACTTGTCTCCATGTTAGAGATAGAACTCTCCCTATTTCTATCCCAGACTGCCAAGCCAAGAGCAGAGGGGTCCTCAAACTTAATGGAAGAGCCTTCAACACCTTCCTTATGTCGTCAGCTTCCAAGGGTTTAGGAGGCTCTTTCATTTGCTGAATTGAGACACTGAAATCCCCGAACAGAGGAGAATCGTTTCTCTTGTAGAACTGCTTGATCGCTGAGGAAACAATCATCCTGGAGCTCTCTGAAGATCCAGCTTCAAGGAGTTTTCGGTTAACGTATTCATCAAGCCAGTCCGTATGCTTTCTCTTTGTTTCCACATCCGAAGGTCCGGATCCGTATATGCATTGAAGGTTATCTCTGATAAGTTGATCGGGATCCATGTCCGCGCCTTTTTCTCGGAGCCATTGAAAGTATTTTGAGAGTGCTATGAGATAAGAAGATTGTGTGGTGGGCTTCCCGATCTTTCTGATAAAACGTTCCACTGTCTTGCTTTCCCCTATCTTTCTCCATGCCCTATCAATATTGTAGGAGACATACTTCTCTTGGGATGTCTTCATCACCGTATTAGAAGTATTTTTTATACTATCTGATACCATGACGGTAAAGTTTATTACATGTTTCTAGATGAATTGGGCTATGCACGTTGGTATATTGGGTCTTGGAAGTCTGGGAAGTGCGGTTACAAAAGGTCTTCTAAAGTCGGGTGTTACTCCAGAAGATATTGTTGTCTTTGACGTTGAGAAGGGTAAAGTCGACTCGTTCAAAAACCTTTTAATTAGATCTGCTCCGTCGATTAAAGTTTTGCAATCAAATACAGATATACTCCTTTTGTGTGTTAAACCAAAAGATTTCAACAACGTTGCTTCCCAACTTAGCGGAGTAGAAGAAGATAAGGTTCTTATCTCCTTTGTTGGTGGGTTGAAGCTTGAAGTTATATCCTCTAGAGTTCAAGGTAAAGGAATTTTTCGAGCTATGCCAAACATATCATGTGAAGTTTGCGAGGCTTCGATAGCTTTGGCAAGCCTGAAAGATGTCCGTATCGAACAAAGAATGAAAGTTGAACAATTACTGTCTAGACTTGGTGATGTTTTTGTTGTCGAAGAAAATGTTATTGATGCGTTCACCTCGTTGTCAGGAAGTGGGGTTGCCTTCGCTTCTGAAGTGATCAAATCGTTCTATGAAGCTGGGGTTCTTCTGGGGCTACCCCATAATACCGCTAAGAAGGTCGCCCTAAAAGTGTTCCTCGGTACTTCAAAGCTACTTGAAGAGAAAGGTTTTGATGAAATACTTGAGAGAGTAGCTACTCCTGGAGGAACTACCATAGAAGGTATTTACATTCTCGAGAGAAAAGCGGTTAAAGGGTCAATAATAGAAGCGATCAAAGCGGGGGCGGATAAAGCTTCACTGCTCAGTTCCTAGAGTTCCCTAATCTGACCACTACCGTTGATGATATACTTAGTAGTCGTAAGTTCTCTTAGTCCCATAGGTCCTCTTGCATGTATCTTCTGCGTGCTTATACCAACTTCTGCGCCAAATCCAAATTCTGCACCATCTGTGAATCTTGTTGAAGCATTAACGTATACACATGCACTATCAACATTCCAAGTAAAATATTTTGCTTCATCAATGTTTTTTGTTATAATACAATCAGAATGTCTTGTACCGTATTTGTTAATGTGCTCTACGGCCTGTTCAACTGAACCAACGACCTTAATAGCTAAAGTGAGGTCCATATATTCTTCATACCAATCTTTCTCAGTGGCTGGCACCACGTTTTTAACGATTTCCTGTGTTTTACTATCCCCTTTGATAAAAACACTATGTTTCCTCATTTCCGAGACAAGGAGAGGAATGTACTTTTCGGCTATTTGCTCGTGAACAAGTATCTTTCTAACCGCGTTACAGACAGTTGGCCTTTGAACCTTCGCGTTCAAAATTATTCTATTAGCGACCTCGAAATCAGCGTCCCAGTTTACAAAGATATGGTTGTTGCCGGCACCGGTCTCAATAATTGGAACCGTTGCTCTGTCCCTGACATATTTTATAAAGGATGCACTTCCCCTTGGCACGATGACATCTATGTAATCATTCAGTTTTAACATCTCATCAACAATCGCTCTATCCTTTGATACGATTATTTGTATAACTTCTTTAGGTAGTACATCTCCAAGTGAAGATTTTAAAACTTCAACGATTTTAATGTTGGAATTAAGAGCTTCTGACCCACCTCTTAGTATGCAGGTGTTCCCTGATCTTAAAGCTAATCCGCTGATGTCAACCGTAACGTTAGGTCTAGCTTCGAATACTGCGCCAAGAACTCCGATTGGAACCCTAACTTTAACGATTTCGAGTCCAACCTTAGTTCTCCATCCTTCAACAACTTCCCCTATTGGATCATGTAAAGAAGCGATCTTAATTAATCCATCGGCACACTCCTTAAGTCTTTCATCGTTTAGAAGAAGTCTGTCAACTAGGGGAGAGCCCGGATTGTACGCCTTAAATTCTTCGACATCCCTTTTGTTAGCTTCCAAAATTTCTTTAGATCGATCAAGGAGGCCTTTAGCCATTAAAGTCAATCCTTTTTTCCTAGTTTCGTCACTTGACCGTGCAAGCTCATACGATACCATCTTGGCTGCTCTAGCTTTTTCTATAAGCTCTGTCATTTGGGTGTGCACTTAATTTTTTTTATCAAATAAATACTTTACCTTTTAACCCTTTCTTTACGGGATTTGAGTATTATGGAGATATGTAGACCAATATAAGGTCCATTAAATTCGTTGCCGTGTCAAACGTATAGATTGCATCAGATATTTTTTCTAGCACATACGAAGAATTATGGTAACTTAATTCTCTCATCATGCTCAATCCCTTTTCTTCCACATTCTTCATAATTGAGACGTGCACTATGGCGCCGGCGATTTCTGTAGGTCCATCGATTCCGTCAGCCGCCACAGATGCTATGACAATATTCGATACGCCTTCAATATCTTGGGCTGCCAAAAGCGCCATCTCTTGGTTTCTTCCCCCATTCACTGATTTTCCTGCAATTGTCACAGTAGTTTCTCCACCGTTTAATAAGTTTATTAATTATGTAGATTTTAGTTCGTATTATGAAAAAGTTAAGTCTTAAGGATCAGGGGGAATTTTGCTTTTCTATAGGTCAATACAACAAGCCACGACTGAAAGTAAATCCAGGGGAGACTGTAGTGGTAGAGACTGAGGATGCTGCTGGAGGACAGTTCAGAAGAATAGGTGACAAGAGAGACTATAAGAAGATGCCTTATGGAAACCCCGTATTCGGACCTGTATATGTTAACGGTGCCGAAAAAGGGGATACGCTGGTGGTAGACATTGGAGATATTGTTCCAACAATAGGTCAGGGGTACATCATGGTCTCAAGATGGTGGCTTTATTTAGGTCATTCGAAAACAAATAGGATAATGTCAAGCTTTCTTGAACCCAAATTACCTGATGACCTAAATCTTAAGATCTTACCTATAAAGGATGGGAAAGTGTACTTCGATGGTCTCACATTACCTTATAAACCGATGGTGGGAACAATAGGCACGGCTCCTGAATTAGAATCCATTTTAAGTTTCCTTCCTGGCCCACATGGGGGGAATATGGATCTGCCTTCGATTACAAAAGGTTGTAAAATTTACCTACCGGTTAAAGTTGAAGGTGCCCTTCTTCACTTGGGTGATGTTCATGGACTGCAAGGCCAATGTGAGATATCTGGAACTGGGTTAGAGATGCCGGCTGAAGTTACATTCAAAACCGACTTAATAAAAGGTCAAGACATAGATTGGCCAAGACTTGAAAATGACGAATATATAATGTCCGTCGCTTGCTCAGGAACAGGTAGAAGTTCCGACGACGCGATAAGGCTTGCGTTTGTAAACCTTGCTCTCTGGATGGAAAAAGACTACGGTATGAAAAGATGGGATATCTGGGAACTCTGCAGTCTTTTAAGTAACATTGAAGACGGTAACGGATGGTGTGTTGCGGCATCATTCCCTAAGAAATACTTGCCTAAGAAGATAGGCAAGTAAACGTCCCTTTTTTTGTTTAATAATATTATACAGCTTTAAAGATCGGATTCTATTTTTTCTTTCGCGATATTGGCAAAATTCTTGTTCCTGTTTTTTTTCCTGACAAAATCTCCTGAAGTATGTTCTGTTTTTTTCCGTTAGCTATTACGACCTCAATTCCTGTTCTGGATACTATCCTTGCGGCATGAAGTTTTGACTTCATTCCTCCTCTTCCAAATTTTCCCTTCCCCTGTGCAAATTTCATGATTCCACTGTTCAAGAAATTTATTTCTCTTAGAAGTTTTTTCGTTCCATTCTCTGTTACTTCATAATAACCTTCGACGTCTGTTAACATTACAAGTAACTGGCTCTTGAGTTTTGATGCTATGATGGCTGAAAGTCTATCATTATCTCCGAACCTGACTTCGTCTGGCACATATGGGTTGATGGGAAGAAGTTCTCTGACTGAAACAGCATCGTTTTCATTAATTATTGGGACAACATCACGTTCTAACAGCGCGTGTAAAGTGCGCCAAACGTTCTTGTAGGCTATCTTGTTCGCAAGGTCCTCTTCTGTAAAAAGCATCTGCGCGGTTGTGACCCCCTTTTCCCTAAAATATTTGGCATATAGGCTCATAAGAAAAGGTTGCCCTATAGATGCGCAAACCTGCTTGTCAGTTAGACTTAAATCGTGTGGATTAACATTTAACCTCAGAATGGTTATACCTGAAAGAATTGCACCAGATGATACAAGCACAAAAGCTCTATCATCTTGGATTAATTCAGAAATCTGATATGCAATGTTCTTTATCGATTCTTCGCTCACTCCTTTGCCATCGGAGAGGACAGATGTACCGACCTTAACCACGATGGTACTCTTCTTCCCTTTCATCAATGTGAGTTTTATAAAATGTGCTATTAAACTTTGGCTTAGACCCTTTTTAAAAAAAGATCTAGCCTAGAATCTGCTTCGGATCTTCTACTACAACTTTGTCAGATGAGATCCTCATAATCAGCTCCACTGTAAGATTCTTATATATACTGTGATCTGTCGCCAATATGATGATGTTCGAATTTTTTATTGATTCATTTAGATCATTAGTAAATCGAACCTTTTTAGGTAGACCCGTATTTGCATAAGTAAACGGATCGTGTACTGTAACATTGCATCCTCTGCTAAGGAGGTATTTTGTTAAGTTTATTGTTGGAGAAAATCTATTATCAGAAACGTCTCCTCTAAAAGAGAGGCCTAGAATTGTTGCATTTAATTCTTTGATGGAACCGTATTTTACTAGAAATTTATTAAGCGCGTTTTCAGCGATTTGTAAGGGCCTTCTCTCATTAACCTTCCTAGCAGTGTGGGTCAAGTTGAGTTGCTTTTTGACTTTTGTAAGAATAAAGTAAGGGTAAACAGGTATACACGCGCCTCCTACACCTACTCCCGGTTTATGCAAGTGGCTATATGGTTGGCTGTTTGCGGCATCCAATATTTCACTATAGTTTAATCCCTCCTGCCTACAATAGTCTGAAAGCTCATTCGCTAACGCGATATTTACGTCCCTGTAGATGCCCTCGAAAACTTTCTCTGTTTCTGCGGCTTTAATTGATGATAGTCCAAGGACTCCTTTACCAGATACGATAGAGTACAAGGCTATGCCGATGTCAAGGCTCCTTTGATCGAAGCCGGACACAATCTTTGGGTAATTTGACTCTATATCGTCTAAAGCTCTACCCACAAAAATTCTCTCGGGACTATATATTAATGCAAATTCGGATCCTGCTTTTAAACCACTTTCCTTATCAATCACTTCCTTAAGTATCCCTTCAGTCGTGCCCGGAGGAAGCGTCGTTTCTATTGAGATAGCATCTCCCTTTGCCATAAACTTACCTATTTTCTTGCATGCATCGATTATCTGACTTAAATCAACTTGAACCTCTCTACCTTTTCTGTTAACTGAAACTGGAACGGTAATGATATGAAAGGTCGAATTGGAAACAGCATTTTCATAGTCTTCTGTAGCTAAAATTTTTTTGTCAACAAACCCTTTTTGAATGGTTTCGGTAATTTTTATATCATCGGGTGTTTTCCAATTTCCCGAATTTAGTTTTTCAACAACATCATTTTTAACGTCATGAACTACTATACTGCATCCCTTTCTTAGAAATGCGGATGTAATAGCCGAGCCAACGTGTCCGAAGCCGTGAACTGATATCATAGATTTACCTGATAGTATCTTTTCTTGTATTTCTTGGTTGGGTAGAATAAGCACGTTGACTTTCATTACCTCCGCTATGTTTCTGTTCTTAGATAAATTTTTAAAAATATTTACTGATTTTTTTCCCTGAAGGAGTAGTGTTTATTTATTATTTCTCTTGGGTCTTATCCCCTTTCTTAGAGTAATAGTCTTTGATTGCAGATTTTAAGCCATCGGACGCTAAATTTGAGCAGTGCATCTTGATAGGAGGAAGACCATCCAAAGCAATGGCGACGTCGTCCCTTGAAATTTTCATAGCTTCCTCTAAAGTTTTGCCTTTTGCAAGTTCTGTTAACATGCTGCTAGTCGCGATTGCTGCACCGCAGCCAAAAGTCTTGAACTTTATTTCATCAATTTTGTCGTCTTTCACCTTAATATAGATGGTCATCAAGTCTCCGCAAACCGGATTGCCAACGGTTCCTACTCCATCTGCGTCCGGTATTTCGCCTACATTTTTGGGATGTCTAAAATGTTCTAGGACTTTTTCAGAATATCCCATTTTATTCCCCCTCCGAGCGCTCCATTTTAGCCCTCCACTTATCTAGTTCTAAAGGCTTTCCCCACAATGGCGACATCTGTCTCAGTTTGGAGACGATTTCAGTTAAAGCTGTGATTACTTTTTCCACATCTTTTTCACTGTTCTCTCTTCCTATAGTCATCATGAGTGAACCATGTGCTTCAACTTCATTAGGGACAACTGCCATAAGGACATGAGAAGGCTCAAGTGTCTTCGAAGAGCATGCTGACCCTGTTGAAGCCATTATACCATATTCGTCAAGGTTAAGAATGAGCGATTCACCTTCTATACCTATGAATCTTAAGCATGCGTTGTTAGGAAGTCTTAGAGTTCTATGTCCATTAAGATAGGATTGTTCGATGTTCGAAAGAATTCCATTTATCAAACTGTCTCGGATAACCTTTTCACGCGAGCTTTCCATTTTCCATTCTTTTAGGGTAAAGTTAGCGGCTTTTCCAAACCCAACTATTGATGGTACGTTCTCTGTACCAGATCTAAGCCCTCTCTCCTGTCCACCTCCTAGGATAATTGGTTGAAGTTTAGTTCCAGATTTTACATATAATGCCCCCATTCCTCTTGGTCCATATATATCATTCGAGGAAATGGTAAGCATGTCAACATCATCTCTTATTACATCTACATCCATTCTACCAACTGCGGGAACGCCATCTGAATGAAGTATGGCTCCTTTGCTGTGGGCGATTCTTGCAATCCCAACAATGTCTTGAATTGTTCCTATTTCACCGTTGGCGTAAGCCACTGATACGAGAAGTGTGTTATTGTCAATGAGTTCATCGAGTTTTTCAATGATCAACCTACCATCTTTGTCCACAGGTGCATAAACTACTTCCATATCCAACTTTGAAAGGTATTTGACGACATTTATTATGCTCATATGTTCAATTTTAGAAACTATGATTTTATTTCTGCTCCCCCTGTTTCTTAGAGAGTATCCTAATAAGGCTAGATTGTTTGACTCTGTAGCACCGCTTGTAAAAATGATTTCCTCTTTCTTTTGGGCATTAATTAGATTCGCGACACTCTGTCTTGCCTCTTCAACAGCATTTTTTGCTTCTAATCCAAACGAATGTAATGAAGAAGGATTTCCATAATCCTCTGTATAATATTTCACAATGGACGGAATGATCCTTTTATCTACTGGACATCCCGATGCATAATCTAGAAATATCTTTTCCATATGCGATCGCCTAAATCACCAAAGCCGATTTGGAGTTTAACATCAAATCATTTAAAGTTATTGCATATACAAATACACGTCCTTCTAAGTATTCACTTTTATACCCTGCATTTTGAGACTCCTTAAGTATGCGAACAGATTCCGAAAAGTTTAGCTCTGTGGTGTCAACCTTATTTACGACAACTGGGTTATCTACCATGTATTATCCAATTAAATAATATAACACTGTTATAAAAGTTTTTGTAAAATAGAATTCTTATTTAACAAAATAGATCTTATACAAAAAAAGAAAGGTGGATCCCTTTAGGGTGCTAAGGGTCCGTAACCGAATCTTTCTGCCAACTTATCCGCTATTGCTTGAATCTTTGCTACTTCATCAGGTTTGTTTATTAAGTGTCTGAACCTTCCCTGCGCTTTCAGATATTCTGTAACTGGCAATCTTTTCGCAACCTTTACAGTCGGAATATATTGCCCATCAACAACTTCGTATAGTGGCCAAAGAGATGTCTGAACTGCGAGCCTACTGACTTTCACTGAGCTTGCAGTATCTATTCTCCACCCTGGCGTACAAGGGCTCAGGAAGTGTATGAAGCTTGCTCCAGGCGCGTTAAGCGCCTTTTCTACTTTATTCGCGGCATCAATTAGATAGGCTACGTTCGCGGTTGCGGCATACTTTATGTTATGTGCTACAGCGATGGCAATAAGGTCTTTCTTGCCGGTCTTCTGACCTGGGCTTAACTTTCCAGGTGGTGAAGTCGTTGTCCAAGCACCGTATGGTGTAGCGCTGCTCCTTTGTATCCCAGTATTCATGTAGGCTTCATTATCGTAGCATATGTAAGTAAGATGGTCTCCTCTTTCCAACGCTCCGCTAAGCGCTTGTAAACCTATGTCCGCTGTCCCACCGTCTCCGCCGAAGGCTATGATATTTGGGCTACTATCTTTCAGTCCCTTTCTAATTAACGCGTTATATGCTGCTCTAATACCTGAGGCTGCGGCAGCAGCATTTTCAAAAGCAACGTGAAGCCAAGGTACACCCCAGGCAGTGTCTGGATAATATGAGCTGGATACTTCAAGGCATCCTGTTGCGTTAACTATTATTGTATTGTCTCCGGATACCTTTGTTACAAGTCGCACTATTATTCCTGCTCCACATCCTTGACAGAGTCTGTGTCCAGGTCCGAAGTGCTCTTCAAGCGGTAGGTCTTTAATTGTCTTGTATGGCATTTAGATGCACACCCCCACATATTCCATGATATTATCAGCCTTCTTTGTTGAAGCAATTTTGAGGCCTTTGTCGAACATTGTACGAATATCCTCTGGGCCTATTTCCCTTCCGCCCAGTCCTGCTACTATATCCATTGCAGGAATATTTGTATCATATGATTTCAGCGATGCTTGAATTTCGAGGAATAGGGGTCCTGCGATTGCTCCGGGGCTTGTTGCCTTATCTAAAACGATTATTGATTTTGCATTAGCTAATTCTTGCATTATCTCTTTAGCAGGAAAAGGTCTAAAGAGTTTAAGACTTAACGATCCTACTTTCGCACCTTCCTTTCTCATTCTTCTAACAATTTCTCTAATTGAACCCCCTATAGACCCCATCGAAATCAATATTGTGTCCGCATCTTCTGTCATAAAGTTGTTGAATATTCCATATCCTCTACCACTCACTTTTTCGTATTCTTTATCAGCCGTAACTATGGTAGGGAAAGAGTTCTCTAAGGCTTTTACAGTCCCATATTTGGCTTCAAAGTAAAATTCAGGTGATGCTAGTCCCCCAACTGTCGCAGGTGTTTTGGGGTCGAGAACAGATTTTATCCTTTTAGGTGCATACTTTAGCACTTCCTCATCATCTATTGTTGTCAGTGGTTCATATGTATGTGTAAGTATGAATCCGTCAAAGTTAAGGTTGACAGGAAGGCGAACATCCTCATCCTCAGCTATCCTGTATGACTGTATGGTTTTGTCATAAGATTCTTGGGCTGATTCAGCGAATATGCTTATCCAGCCAGTGTCCCTCTGCGCCATTATGTCACTTTGATCATTCCATATATTCAATGGAGCAGAAATGGTCCTATCGGCAATTCCCATTACAACAGGAAGCCTAAGACCCGAAGTTATGAACATTATTTCATGCATTAGGAGCAAACCTTGGGAACTTGTCGAGGTGAATACCCTCGCTCCCGAAGCTGAAGCTGCGAGTGCTGCAGTGAGTGCGGAATGCTCCGATTCTACGGGAATAAATTCTGCATTTAGTTCCCCGTTGGCTACATATTCAGATATTTTTTCCACCATCGTTGTCTGAGGTGTTATGGGATATGCGGATACGACGTCTACATCAAGTTGTTTGACAGCATAAGACAGCGCGGTATTTCCTGAGAGAAGTAATCTCTTCATCTTAATCACTCTCCCTTACCATGGTAATAGCTTTGACAGGACATTCCTGAGCACAGATACCGCATCCTTTACAATAATCATAATCTATAGTATATTTTCCTTCCTTGAGCGGGATTGCTGGTTCTGGACAGTAGCTCCAGCAGATACCGCAAGATATGCACTTGTTGTAGTCGATGACGGCCTTAAAAGCTCTCCAAGTACCTGTTTTTGTGTTCATGCTGCTCTTTGGTGTCTTCATTACAAATCCTTCTTCTAGTTCAGAAGCTTTCTTCGACATCTAATTTAGCACCTCTGTGCTATCATATGTTTCCTTTAAAGATACTACATTCCTCGGATCAAATCTTTCTTCAACAACCTTGGAAACTACTTCTAGTGGGACAATCGGGTTCGCTTTCAACAAAGCACCCAACATGGACGTGTTCGTGATTGGTGCACCCAAATTCTTCAATGCTATAGTTGTAGCGTCTGCCTTAGCAATCTTGTAGGCTGGAAAAAGCTTTTTGAGTTCAGAGCTATCCTTTGAACTATTTAGAACGATTGTCCCATCATTCTTAAGTCCTGAAGTAACATTCACTACAGACAGCAGTGAAGTGTCTAATACAACAACGATATTTGGTTCCGTTACTTGCCATCTTATCTCAATAAGATTATCATCTATTCTAGTAAAAGCCATAACAGGTGCTCCTCTCCTTTCCGGTCCAAAAGCTGGAAAAGACTGCGCGTATTTATCACATCTTAGTGCTGCGTTTGCGAGTATCTCGGAGGCGGTTACTGCACCTTGACCACCTCTTCCATGCCATCTGATTTCTATCAACTTTATCTCACCAAGGTCTGCAAAACAGGTGTCTTATATTACTTTTCTTCTTTCTTAGACGTTTAATATAATTTCTTAGACAAAAGAAAATAGAAATAGATTCGATTAATACTAGTGTTTTCAAATATCGATTAGCCTGTTAAAGGTTTAAACAAAATGCTGAACCAAGACCTTCCAAGATAAAAGAAAATCATCATATTCACTACGTACCCTATGCATATGGGAACAACTGCAGGTATTCCAGTTTCCGCTTCGACAACGGCTTCTTTATTCTCCTTAAGTATTGCCTCAAGCGCTTCGTATGCTTTGTCCGCTGTTTTTGGTAGCTTCTCTTCCTTTCCTTCCACATAGACTTTTACTGGATAGACGTTCTTTTTTTTCAAAAAATCCGTCAAAGGTATCATCCTCCTTCTTTGTTTCTTTATTAAAATACTGTAGATGGCGTAAAGGCCTGTTACCGCGACGAAGACAACAAGTGTCCCGATCGGCGCAAAAGGGTCATCATCAATAACCACTGCTGCCAGTCCAATCATATCAGCCATTCCTCCCCCGAAAAAGTAGCTGACAAATAATATCACAGCAACCATAACAAACTTCAGTGCCAAAAAGATATAGCTACTCTGAATGATATATTGGTACACCATAACGATTGCGCCGATGATTGCAGGAATCCAAGTGAGGTCGCTGATCTGGTTTTCCTTTATGTCTTGGACAGCGCCCGCAAGGAGACTTGCTGCAACAAGAGCTGAAACAATCACCATACCTTAGTCGTATAAAGAAATATCTAATATGTCTTACCACTATCTTTTAATAAATTGTCTTTTGAATATCCCCTTAACCTTATCAATTGTATCCGCCTGTTCCGAGCTTTTATCGTCTCTTATTCTTTTTATTCTTGGAAAACGTAGTGCAAAGCCACTTTCGTGTCTGCTGCTTTTTTGAATTCCATTGAAGGCGACTTCTATTACGATTTCGGGTTTAACTACTATCCTCCATCCTTCATCTCTGACCGTAATTTCCTTTAACTTTCCATTCATATCCAAGATCTCTTTATCCGTCAAACCTGAATAAGCTTTGCCTATAGTCTTAAGTTCACCGTTGTCCCAAACTGAGAAAATGTAATCAGAGAAGACATTTGACCTCTTACCATGTCCTCTCTCAGAAGCTACAACTACTACATCTAAGGTGTCAAGCTCCCTTTTAAGCTTAACCCAATTCTTTCCCCTTTTTCCTACTGTATAAATCGAATTAGGGTCCTTCAACATTAAACCTTCATATCCTTTTTCTACACTTTCGTCAAATTTCACTTCAATTTCCTCTTTTTTTGAAACAAAAATATAATCGAGCATCTTGACTTTCTCAGAAAAATGAAGTCGGTTTAGGCCTTCTTTCCTTTCTATAAGGCTCCTCTTATAAAGGGGCTCTCCATCTAAATATAAGATATCGTAGACAAAGATAATAAGAGGCACTTCATCAACTAACTTTCTGCTCAGTATCTTTCTCTGTAAACGATGCTGTAAGAGTGAAAAAGGCAGTATCTTTCCTTCCTTAAAAGCCACTATTTCGCCATCAATAATAAAATCGTGGTCTATCTCGCTAAGTGCTTCAACTATTTCTGGGAAAGAATCTCCAGATTCATTGCCTCTGCGCGTGAATATTTTTACCGCTTCCAATTTCTTATGACATTGAGCTCTGACGCCATCAAGTTTGTATTCGCAGACGATAGGCTTTCCAAAGTACTCTACGACTTCTTCTGGTGTTTGTATGGCTTCAGCAAGCATAAAGTTTGTTTGATGCAATGGCTCAAGTCTTGCATCTTTTAGACGATCATATTTTGCCAGAACAGCCGTTTCGCCTATGTCGCACGTCAGCAGATAAGCCTCGTTTACGTCTTCCGGTTTTCTTCTAAAAGCGATTGTAATTCCTTCGACGACTAAGCCTCCAATAAGCCCAATTCTTGTCTCACCTATAAGAATTTTTATGAAGTATTTTGCCTCAACTGTAGACATGTTCAAAAAAAGGCGAGTAAGAATTTTCTTCTTTTCTGACAAAGATCCTTTCCCCGTGTTCTGAGCTACTCTTTTTAGCTGATCGTGCACATTGATCAATGTATACTCTTCATTAAAAAGGGGGGTTACAGTTTTTTTTGACAGAATTTCTTCAGCTGTCTCACCGAGATCGCCATATTTTATGAAGATATTTCCTAACGTTCTTCTGTCTTTACCACTTAGTTCCATTATTATCTCAACAAGAGTGGAGTATCCTATTTGGAGTTCGATATTTTGCCAAGGTGGAAAGATTTCTCCTGAAAGGAAACCGCATGCTATCCTAAGGGAAACATCGTCCAAGTTCCTCAAATATTCTGACAGAATTTCAATCTTCATATTTTTACTCGTAGTTCCCTTAACTCTCTCACATATGTCAGCAAATTTTTTCATGCTGGTAAAATTTTCAGATGCCATTAGAAGTCATTAGATGTTTAAATGACATGTCGTAAATATAGTCTTCGATTGGGGGTTTGTATACTATTTTATATTAGTTAAATGTGTCTTTCAAACTACATGTATTCCCTTAATTATGTATTGGTTGTAAAGTCTGCAAACAAATTTGTCTTTTAAATTACAAGCATTCCAACTCCGCACGAATCCGAATATTTCCGGGTTCAGACATGATGTTCCACGTCACGGTCTGTGGTAAGTGCAAGGATCGTAATCGTTTAAAAGGGTAACCGTCTAAAAGCTTGCAATTGAAAGTTGCACAAAGCTTTTAAGTGAAATGTAAGAAAGTTCGCATCTGATATTATGACCATATTGAAGGAAACTTCACCAGAACTTGTTAAGGCGGTTATAAAACCAAGATCTAAATCATCGAGAAAGGGTGATAACGGAACAGTTCTAGTTCTTGGGGGCAGCTGGATGTTCCATGGTGCGCCATTTTTAGCTGCGACATCGGCCTTGAGGACTGGAGCAGATCTAGTTTACCTAGCTACTCCTAAAATAATTGCCCAGTCTTTAAGATCTATTTCCCCTGACCTCATTATTATGCCTCTTCCTGATTTGAAGTTTACAACTGGATGTGCAAGGAGACTGTTGAAGTGGATGCCTAAGGTTGACTGTGTAGTTATGGGTCCTGGGCTCGGAAAGGGGTGTGAGGAGGGAATAAAGTTGTTTGTTAAAGAATTGAAGCTGAAGGATATTCCCATGGTCCTAGACGCGGATGCCTTACATTACGATATAATACGCTTGTTGAATGATAGGAGGAACATTATTACACCTCATGCTGGGGAATTTAACAGAATCTTTAATGTAATGCCATCGAACGAAATTGAGGAACGGTACCGTTTAGTTGAGTCTAAAGCAAAAGAGGTTAATTTGACCATATTATTGAAAGGTTATATAGACGTAGTAAGTGATGGCGAAACCACCTATCTAGATTATGCTGGGACTCCGGCTATGACCGTTGGCGGTACAGGGGACGTATTGAGCGGAATCGTCGGTACGCTTGTAGCGAAAGGGATTCCATCTTGTGAAGCTGCTGCCGTTGCTGTTTTCTTTAACGGAAAAGCAGGCGAAACTGCTTTTCAAAAGAAGGGACTGCACATTACAGCTTCCGATCTCATAGAAGCTATCCCTGAAGTTCAAAAACAATTCGACAAAATTGTAGAATAGAATCTTGATAACTTTGATCTGCGATTAACTTAATAAATTAATACTTCTACAGGTCATACTGTAGTGCTACATGAATAAACTGTCTGAGGTCAAAATTAAGATTTATGCAATTGAGATTCTGCATGAAATAAAGAAGCACTTGACCTATAAGGAGCTTTCTAAGGAACTTCATCTTCCAACCCCCGTTATTAGCAGATATGTAAAGGGGCATGTTCTGCCAAACTTGGATAGAGCAGAAGAGATCATAGAATGGTATGAAGAGAATTATTTTAAAAAGACACTAAGACAGGAAATATACGTAAGCAACGAGGGTGTAATAGATGTCTCGTCGCTCACCTACAATACTATTTTACAGAAGGTTATATCAAAACATGCTTTAAATTACTTCAAAGATGTAACGGTCACAAAAATATTGACTGTTGAAACTAACGGTATTCCAATCGCAATTCAAATCGGAAGCGAATTTGGTGTTGACGTCATTATCGCAAGGAAGGATAGACAAGTTGGTGTGGAAAAATATTATGAGGAACGCTATTCATTTGTTCCACCCGTTATAAGATCACTTTATGTTCCAAAGGTTAGCCTAAAAAGGAATGATTACATTTTAGTTGTGGATGATCTGATTCGGAGTGGGAACACTATTAAAGCCCTCTTAAATATCGTTAGTAAAAGTGGAGCGACTCTCGCCGGTGTATTCTCTGTCATAGAGGTGGATAAAGTTATGACGCGACTGAAGAATGAGTTGAAGATTGATGCACCCGTATTTTCAGTGTTATCTAAGTGACTCAAGTTCCAATTACTTCTTTTAAGAGAGCTTTAAATTTAGGTCGATTGAATTCTTACAAATTCAATCTTTTCAAAAATGAGGAACCAATCGATTAAACGTTGTAGGTTGCATCGATCCATTTCTAATTCAATTTTTTCAGCTATTTCGCTTATGCTCCTCTTTCCATCAGCCCAGTAGAGTGCAAGTTTCGGCAGTAGCCTTGAATGTGGTCTCATATCGAGTTCGTTCAGTTTCTTTTTTTCTTTCTCGCTGAGAAGATAAACCCTTGATCTGATGTCAATCGGTCCAGGTTTAATCCTTAAAGGAAACATCTTAGAGGCTTTACGCTCTAATTCGGTTATCGTTTTTTTCTTCCGCACTGCTTTAGGAACACCGAATTTCTTGCCCTGTTCTGTAATATAATCTTCGAGCAAAGAATGTTTAACATCTGTAAACGCTCTAAATTTGCTGCCATAAAAAGGCACCATCTTCTCAAAGTCACCGAATTCATCAAATCTCTTTAAGTCTAATATAGCTTGGGTTAACCAAATGTTCCAAAACTCTTTGTTGATACTCCATCTCCTCATTTGCTGACCTACTTTTTTCTTGAAGTCGCTCTTGTTCGTGTTGGATATTGCAAAAATTATTTGATTATAAATGTGTTCAATTTTTTCTTCGCAATATCTCTGGGTCAAAATAGCCTGTAGATTGAAATCAGAACGATCAAGGTTCGCCATAGTATATGCGAATGTTGTAGCTACTACTCCGATGTTCCATAACGTGTCAGTGCTCACTTTTTCTAGCGTATCTTCTGAAGTGTGATAGTATTTATCCGGCCAGTTTGTAAGAGAAGGTGTTGGTACACCGACACTGGGATCGGACAGAATTTCATGGTCGCTGCCGCCAGAGAATTTCACAAATTCATATCTAAAATCTGATATATTTTCTGAGCCCGTTAGAGTCCTGATTTTTTTGGGAAGGAACTCAAAGATGTACTTTATGTAGGCATTAACAAAGGTTGGCAATGAGTAAGGAGTGCTGTCGACCATCAAGATGCTCTGGCATTTTTTCTGGTCTTCTCCTACCATATCTAAGTTTATTCCGGCCATGAAATTTCCAAGTTCCTTCTCCTTGCTTGAAAGGAATGCAAGCGTGCCTATCATCTCAGGTACGAAAAGGAAACGTATAGTTCTCTTTGGCCTACTTATTTTTTCGTCTTTAATCAGTCTAATCAAGATTCTGGCTGCCTCAACTAGTGCGCCAACACCTGAAGCGTTGTCGTTGGCAAATGACTGAGGGTGGCATAAGTGTGCTGTCAAAAGTATTTCTTTATCGGTTTCTCCTGGAATCTTTGCTGAAACAACTTCAATAGCACCGTCGTAGAGGCTTCCTGATACATAGGCCTTGACTTTCAAAGGTCCTTTCTTAGCTTGTGCTCTAATTTTCATCCCTATTCGAGGAGAGACTACAAAACCGAAGCATTTTTTGTCCTTCGGATACCACCAAAAGCTTGTATACTGTAATGCGTCAGGCAGGTCTATTTTCTCTCTGACAGGAGGCCATTCCATTAACCTATCCGTCAATATTCCAACCGCACCAAATTTCTCCACAGCTAGAGAGTAGACACTGCTTACATCACCGGATGTGAAAACAACCTTTCCTTCCACCTTATTTTTTTTGTATTCATCTTCGGTTTCCCCTTTTTCAAGTATGATAAGATCTGCTTCAATACCCTCAGGGGGTGTGGAAATGCTGCGCTGTATAACGCTAAGCTTGCTGTCGCCGTAATCTGCGATCTTCTCCTCGCCATCATTTGTTATGAGGAACAGCTTGGCATCATTTATAGAGCACTCTTGAAAAGATGAATAATTCCAAAATGATATTCCTTCTTTTGCAGGGTAAACTAGTACCTCGGAATCTAATCCTGCCTCAGAAAGCATGCCTCTGACGCATTCGACTGCAGCCCTATACCCCGGACTTGCTTGGATTCTGTGGAAATTAACAACTTGGCAAATAACTTGTTTCGCTCTTTCTCCGGAATATTCTTTACTAAAAATATCGAACGCTTCTTTAATCATTATTTTAAGTGAATTTAGATAACTATAAAATGCTTTTCATTTAGTTTAAAGTTCCATATATTCTCTAAATGTTTTTTTTAGATAATATATATAAATCTGTCTCTAAAGAAAAGAGGGCAAAACTCATTAAGATACAAAGTTAGAAAATTGTGTAGAACTAAACTCCGTTAAAACATGAACGCTCACTCTTAGATAAATATTAAAAACGATGTCAAATGTTATTCAGATTCGTTTAGCTCTGTGTCTCAATATTTCGACAAAAGTTGGTATCAGAGAAACTATGATAATGACATAGATCAATAAGGATAGGTTATTCTTTACAATCTGGAAGCCTCCTAAAAAGTAACCGCTAAAAATAAAAATAGCGACCCAGGAAACACCTCCTACTATATTGTACATGAGAAATCTCCTATAACTCATTTTACCCACGCCAGCCACAAAGGGTGCAAAGGTTCGAATGATGGGAACAAATCTTGCTATAATAATCGTTTTCGCTCCATATTTTTGATAAAAATCACGCGCTCTTTCTAGATACTCTTTTTTCAGAAAGCGGCTGTTCTCTTTACGAAATATTTTTGGACCAACAATATACCCAATCCAGTAATTTACCGTGTCCCCCATTATTGCTGCAAGAGCGAGAAGTCCAAAAAGAGCTTCGACGTTGAGTGAGCCTTTTGAAGCAAAAGTTCCTGACACAAATAGAAGGGAATCACCAGGAAAAAAAGGGGTTACAACTAGCCCTGTCTCACCAAATATAGCTAAAAAAAGTATCGCATAAGTCCAGAGACCAAATTGTTGAATTAAAAATGCCAAACTTTGGTCCAGATGAATCAGAAAGTTTATAAGATCTTCTAAAAGCGCCAAAGTTACAGCCTCATTGTTCCATTTTGTACAGTCATATAGTCTTTTCTAGAGATCATTATGGTTCATGCGTCGTATATTAAGGTCAAAATAAATAAAGATGTAATATTCAGTCTTTTTTAAATTATGAACCTTAAGTTCTTAATCTAGCACTGTTGAAGGGTTCATGATTTTGTTTGGGTCGAAGATTTCCTTTATTCCTCTCATCAACTCGATATTTTTGGATGAGGTGAATTTTTTAAGCTCCTTAACCCTAATCTTTCCTATTCCATGTTCTCCAGTAATAACTCCACCCAAATCAACAGCTGCCTGATATATTTCGCCTTTAATCTTCTCGTATTTGTCAAAATCTTTTTTCATCACGTGCGAGTGAACGTTTCCATCTGCAGCATGACCGTATACGGGAATGTATGCGGAATATTTTTCAGCGACTCCGTCTATAATGTCAGCAAGCTTTCCAATGTTTGATGGAGGCACTGTAGTATCCATGATGTCTACGTAATCTGATTTGAGTGCCGTGTAAATATTGCTTCTTATCTTCAGAATTGACTCTTGTTCGTCCCGCCTTTCAGCGAGTGAAGGCTCAAGTCCATTATTCTCAATACAGATATGGGACATTTTTTCTGCATCGCTAAAAACCTCATTCTCGCTTCCTGCTAAAATCGCTAAAAGAAAGACCTTTCCTTCCACGTTCCACTTTTCGCCTAAATGGGTTGCAGATATTTCCATAACCTCCTTCTCAACGTATTCGAGAGCCAACGGAACTATTCCACTGTACAAGATCTTTGGGACAGTGCTAAGTGCCTCATGTCTTGAATTAAAAGGAAGTAGAAGTGTAAGCGTGCGCTCCGGTTTGGGAGTGAGCTTGATGACGGCTTTTGTTACAACACCCAGTGTTCCTTCGCTCCCTATTATTAGATGCATTAGGCTGTATCCCATATTGTCTTTGAGAAGTTTACCGCCGAAATTAACTATTTCTCCAGTTGGCAAGACCATTTCCAATCCTTTTACAAAGTTCCTCATGACACCGTGTTTGACTGCTCTGGATCCTCCTGCGTTACATACGACAAGTCCTCCTATCTGTGCGCTCTCATCTCCGGGATGAGGTGGAAATGATAGCCCGGCTTCCTCAGCCGCATTAAGCAGCTTGCCCAGTGTAGCACCTGCTTCGGAAACCGCCATCATGTTTTCCTTATCAACTTCTATTTTATCCATTTTCTCCAACGAAATAATTATACCGTCTCTAGTCGGTATAGCTCCTCCCACTAATCCTGTTCCTCCTCCCCGAGGATAAACCGGTATTTTTTTTTCATTTGCAAGCTCCAAGATCCGGGATATCTGGTCAGTTCTTAGGGGTTTAACGAGTATACAATTTGAGGAAGAACTAGGTTTTACAGGATTGCTTGTCTCGTCGGATAGATAGCTTTCCATCTGTTCCCTCTTTGTTACTACAAGTTCTCTTCCAACTATCTTTTCAAGATTTTCTGAGATGTTATCCATCAATTTAGATTCACTTTTCTTGTTTTTAATTCTTTAATTATCTGAGGCAGCACCTGGTAAAGGTCTCCTACGATTGCGTAGTCTGCATATTTGAATATTGGAGCTGACGGGTCTGTGTTTATCGCTATTATGATTTCAGAATCTCTCATTCCAGCCAAATGCTGGGGTGAACCAGATATACCGCAAGCAATGTACAGTTTTGGTTTAACGGTGTTGCCGCTGAAGCCGACCTGATGTTCTTTTCCTATCCATCCTTCGTCAACAGGTGTTCTACTAGAACCTACTTTTCCTCCAAGTAAATCGGCGAGTTCTTTAACGAGTTTAAATCCTTCGGGTCTACCCAAACCTCTTCCCCCAGAGACTATTATTTTAGCATCAGCAATGTTAAGACCTGTTCCTTTCTCTTTGCCTACAAAAATCGGACTAGCTAAACCTGAGACTTCTGCATTTTTTTCGATTATAACACCTTTTCTCATTATGTTTCTCTCATTCATTTGCATAACTTTGTATCTGACAGTCGACATGATAGGTCTAGTCTTCGTTTTAATATGGGCTAGTATGTTTCCTGTAAACGCAGGGCGAATCTGGATGAGATCACCATTTTCATCTATTTTCAGATCTATGCAATCAGCCGTCAGCCCGGTCTTTATTGCCGCTGCGACTCTCGGTCCAAGTGATCTACCAAAATGTGTCGCGCCGAACAAGAATATCTCAGGCTTCTCTTCTTCAACAAGTCTAGTAATATTGTGTTTGTACTGGATTACATCTGGGACTTTAAAGATCGGGTGGCTATATAGGAAGACTTTATCTGCACCATAGTAGATAAGTTCCATAGCCGTTTTGCGGCTGATCTGGTCACCTAAAATTACGCTTGAGAGTTCAGCGCCTAGCTTATCAGCAATTTCCCGTCCCTTTCCTAGAATCTCGAATGAAATGGGGTGAATTTCTCCCCCCCTTTGTTCAGCAAAGACCATCACCTTCCTGTGTACATCCATCGTTGGTTCATTAATCATCAGATCACCTTTTCTTTTTCAAGAGCTTCTAGAATAACCGGAATCGCCTCTCCAGCATCTTTGAAGACCTTTCCTTCTCTACTTTTATCCTTCGGTATTACAATTTTGTTAACCGACGTAGGCGAACCTAAGTAGCCTATCTGGTTTAACTTTATTACATCTGATAGATAATCTGCGTCCCAAATCGGTATGTTCGTTCTCATTACTTTGAGCTTTTCTTTAAGCGTCGGAAGCCTAGGCTTGTTAACATCTTTTGTGACGCTAATCAATACAGGATAAGATGATTCAACAAAATATGATGCATCCTCCATTTCTGTAACTAAAGTGATTTTGTCATCTGAAATTTCTTTAATGTTCGAGACGTAATAGACGTGCGGTATATTAAGCTGTTCTGCTACCTCAGCTCCGACCTGCCCCGTATCGCCGTCAACGGTCTTTTCTCCACAAAAAATCAGGTCAGGCTTACCCATCTTCACTACCGCTCTTGCTAGAGTGTATGATGTAGCAAATGTGTCGGCCCCAGCGAACTTTACATCCTCAAGATGTATCGCGTCATCAGCCCCCCGCGATATGGCCTCCTTTAATGCTGTAGCCGCCGATGGGGGGCCCATGCTTATAGCCGTAATTCTTCCACCAACCTTTTCCTTAACCTGGACAGCTGCCTCTAAAGCGTTCAGATCAAAGGGGTTTATTTCTGCTTCTGCAGAGCTTCTATCTATACGCCCTTTTTCGACGTCGAATTTCACTTTAGCAATATCTGGAACTTGCTTTATGAGGACAACTATCTTTAAACTCATTCTGAACGTTTTTGTACGAGAAAATACTTATTTAACAATTTATTTTTGATACATTCCGATCCAAACCTTTTGCAATGAAAATAGAAATAGATAAAAAATTGAAGTTCACTACTGCAAGCTATCAACATAGTGCAAGGGAGTCTTTGATCAGAAATGAATTATGATGTTAACGCAGGTCCAAGGAAGGTGGAGAAGGTCTTTCAGAAGAGGCAACTCGTCTTCCTTGTGATCGGGATCTCTGCCCTCGTTTTGTTTATATCATTTTCTGACTTCAAAAGCGTATTAGGGTACATTTCACTCGCAAATAAGATGTTTTATTCATTAGCCTTTTTGTCCATGGTCCTGGGTGTCTTCGCTTATGGGTCTTCATGGATCTTTCTGTTAAGGTCAGCAGGTATAAGATTGAACGTTTTCAAAGCAATTGAAAGCACTTGGATAAGTGTCTTTTTCAACATAATGGTTCCAACGGCTTCAGTCGCAGGTGAAGTAGTGAGGGTAATGTACGTTGTTAACGAAACCAAAGATAGTTACGGCAATGTCTCTGCTACTGTATTCCTTCATAGGGTTATTAACTTCTTTCCTTTTATAGTTGGTTCCGTTTTCGGTTTTACGTATCTCGTCATTTTCTATAATCTTCCCACTTATTTGTCAAGTATATTGATACTGATTTCTTCTGCGTTGGTTTTAACTCTTATAATATTATTACTTTTTTCTGTAAAGCCGGAGATTTCAAAGGGTATAGCTTTAAGGATAACCAGATTTCTGGACAGGGCCTTCCTTAAGAAAAGAAGTAATCCGTTGAAGCTTACTGAGCTTGCAACCAAAGGCTTCACCGAATTCGAAGCTTCTCTAAAGATATTAAAAAATAGAAAGCTACTTTTGTTGCTCTCAATTTTATTTGCATTTGTGTATTGGTTCTTCGATATCGCTGTAGCATATTTAGTGTTTACTTCACTGAATTTCCCAGTACCTTTAGGCATCATCATCGCGGTATATACTATAGGAATTTCGATTCAGATGGTTCCAGTGGGGATACCAGGAATGGTCGGCATCGTGGAAACGGTGATGTTTGGTCTCTATGTAGTTTCAGGCATACCTCTAAGCCTGAGCGTTGCAGCAACTGTTATGATAAGACTTGTTATGATGTGGTTTGAAGCACTCATTGGTGGAATGGTATTCCTAGCTTATTCTAGAAGGTAATAAAGACTTATTAGCACATAGATAATACAGTTTACGATCAATGCTTCTTGGATCTGAGAACGGAGACGGAAATATCGAGTATAAACTAAAACTTACGTCAGTCGATAAAGATAGAATAAACGAATTAGCTACACAACTAAACTATAGATTAAACGAAGGCGGAGGTGAAGCGTTCTACGAGCTTGGTGTAACGGATGATGGTGAACTCTTGGGACTGGATCAGTCGGAAACTGAAACATCTTTTAAAAACTTTGATAAAATATGTAGAGCGATAAACGTATCATATAGGGTCATAAGATCAGTCGATGGAAGGAAAGGTAAAGTCTACGAACTTCTTATCAGAAGAGTTGTTGAAACCTTACCTATTTCAATATCGGTTGTACTGTTAGGAAATGCTGACGCTGGAAAATCGACAATTAAAGGCACTCTTGTTTACAATATGCTAGACGACGGCAACGGTCTTGCCATGAGTAAGGTGGTTAGATACATGCATGAAATAAAGATGAGGAGAACCTCTGCCGTAAATACTCATATATTGGGGTTCGATCTTCAAGGTAAAGATGTTAACTCGATTTTATTAAACTATAACGAAAGTGAAATTTACCTTAAGTCTTCGAAGGTAATAAATTTAGTAGACCTAGCGGGTCACGAGAAATATCTTAAAACAACTCTTAGAGGAATTCTAGGAAGTCTACCAGATTACGCATTCATAATCGTTGCGGCAAATTCGGGTATAGTCGGAACTTTTAAAGAACACCTTGGACTATCACTTGCACTCAAAATTCCTGTTATAATTTGTCTGACAAAGATAGACTTAGCCCCTGAAAGGAAAACCAAAGAAACACTTGATGAAATAGTTAAAGTGCTTAAGCTTCCTGGAATAAATCGAATACCTTTCAATGTGAAAACAAGGGATGATATTGTGCTTGCAGCAAGGCATATTAAAAGCGGGCGTATCGTCCCTATTTTTTCTGTCTCAAATATCAAAGGCAACGGCCTTCAAGAACTGAAAGAATTCTTAAATATAATCCCCCCTAGGATAAATTGGGTTGAAAGTACAGGACAACCCTTCAAACTTTATGTTGATGAAATTTTCAACGTAACGGGAGTAGGTTCTATAGTTAGCGGACTCATAGATGAAGGGACGGTTTCTGTGGAAGATGAGGCGTTTATTGGGCCTTTTGAAGATATCAAAGAGCCGTTCAAAAAGGTGAAGATAAAGGGAATTCAGATCAACAGGGTTTTTGTTAACAGAGCTTTTGCAGGGCAAAGTGCGACATTTGCAGTACCTGAAATTACGTTTGGTCAGATAAGAAAGGGAATGGTCTTACTTGACAAAAGAGTGGTACCAAGACCCGTGAGTCGTTTTGAGGCGTCAGTAAAAATTTTGCATCATCCGACAACGGTGAAGGTCGGGTACACACCTGTTATACACTCACATACGATAAGACAGACTGCGAGGATAATTCAAATGAGCAAAGAGGTGCTAAGAACAGGAGATATCGCCGACGCTATGTTCGAATTTTTAATTAGACCAGAATATCTGGAAAAGGACCAGACGTTTGTATTCAGGGAGGGAAGAACGAGGGGGATAGGAGCAGTTCTAAAAACCTACAGTTGACAAGGGAAACATTTATTTTGTGTCAAAAGGAAATAGTGTATATAATGAGACTGAATCTTTCCGAAGAGAGCGTCATTAACTCAAAGAGTGCTCTAGAAATCCTTTTTCCGAATAGAAAGACTAGGGTAGCCGCAAAACTGTTGCTTGATTGGATGAAAGAAAACAAAGGTCGGGCGACAAAGAACTCATTGAACAACTTTACTAAGAGGTTAGAGGGCAAGGAACTACTTTACAACAATACTCCTTTTAAATATAGTAGACGAAATCTATATGGAACAATAATCAAGAACCTTGTTAGACTTGGTTTTCTTCAGAGAAACGCTCCAGTATGGGATGATAGATTAAAGAGGACGCTAAAGGTGTACCAGATACAGATATTTGATATACCTAACAAACCTCCGGCAATAGGTTTCTGGAGGATATGCTATTACATGTGTAGGAAATGGAATGAAGAATTTGCTTATTTTAAGCCAGAGCAGTAGACCTTCCCTTTAACTCTGCTATGGAAGTTCTTGCATGTAAAGCAGATAAGAAATGGTTTCTCCACGTTTTCTATTGGACAACAGATCTTTTCTTTCTTCATAGCAGCAATCAGCTTGCCGCTAACTGTACCCTTAAGCTCTTTTTGGACTTCAGGAGGCACACGCAAGGGTTTCTCACATTTGAGAATATCTACAACCAGTTTCTTATTTTCAGACATGTTTACCCAAAGAGCGTTCAATTTCCTCGCATATAACCCTTACAATCGATAGCAAGCATTCAAAATCATCGAATCTAAATCAGAGCGTGCTATATATTACCCTAGAGTATATGAATTTTAAGATATATTTTTTCGTTCCATGAAAGAACTAACTGAAGGACTGGTTTATCCATCTAACATCTTATTTCAACTGTAGTTGAATCGCCTATTTTACTTTTTTTAGGAATTCTCTTACGTCCTCCACCATCTCAGGTTTTTCCTTCCCAGTTATGCCATAGACCATTTCTTCATACGAGTTTATTTCTTCTCCTTCAAGAACTCCTGTCTCAACAAAGAATTCTTTCTCTTCTTGAGGTTCTATGTACTGCAGTGTTCCCAGAGCTCTGTCTCTGTCTCTTCCCATAACAAAGCCATTAGACGGTTCCATACCGAGCACATAAGTTCCTTCACCCATCATCTTCCATTCGATAAGTTTGGAAAGGTCCTTCTTCCGTATCTTTATATACGTGCCAAGACCACCCAACAATTTCTTGTTTATTACAGCCGAGTATGCGTATCCATCTTTGTCCGCTAACAGGTCGTGGATATAGACCTTCTCGTTAAAGCCTTTTGTTGGATTCTGGAATTCATTAAATTTCTCAGCCCCAGCTTTTGCTTCCCCATCTCTCGGGAAAAATAGATGCGATGTAGAGACCAGCTTAGAATTCGAATCAAGAACTGGGAAGCCAAAGTTCATGTGATAAATCATCATAAGGGGTTGCCTACTCCATCCTTCGTTGGTCACCTTGTCTTTGATAATTATACGTTTCCCGCCTAACGTGGCTTCTAATCTTCGCCTAATAGTGAGGTTAGCTCCAAAGATTACGGCCTCTTTTGCTTCCCCTTCCAAAGCGATTGTATATTCATCGTTCTTCCAATATCCGCCCGCAAAGATCAGCTTAGCTGGACTGTATGAAATCCTTCCATGCAATCCCAGTTGTTCACCCTGATCAATTGTGGGTGCCCCAGCGTATGTTAAACCACATGTTGTAAGAAGTCCTCCTGGAAAACCTCTAGTCCATCCTAATCCTTCCGGTTCAAAAAAGCTAGGCGCGGCTATTCCCGTCGGACTTATAAAAGCTAATGGGATGCCCTTGTAATCGGCATTAACAATGTCCATCGCTCTATCTATTGCAACGAGAAAGTTCAATTCACCTGTTCTTACAATAGCTGTCCTAACACCGCGTTCAACACTCTCCGTAAGCTCAATAATCTTTACGCCGCCAACTTGATCAACGTTTCCAATGCGTCTAAGTAAGTCTTCTTTTTTATATGCGCGTCCAAAAAGGTTAACCATAGCCAAGAATGGGTAGGTGTATGATTTAAGCTTTGAATTTATCTCCATTTTTTTTCATATTTAGATTATCTAGTTCACAATGTGAATGAGAAAATTGTGTTTCAGGTCAATTTATAATTCCCGTTCTAATATATCTATCTTACTCATCATTTCTCACCGGTAAAACTGTCAATGTTAGAATCTGCTATTCGCAAATGCTAATTCTTGGCAGTTATTAAACAGATATTGTACTGTTAATGATATATTTTATTTAACCTCTATCTATGAGACGAACAGTCAACAAATTTTATCCATTAAGTCATATAAAATTTTTGTTCCAAATAATAAAACACGGTAATATTAATAGTATTAAGCTCATACGTCCTGAGCGAACAGTTGAATCAATGGCATTCGAACGGTTCATGCGCGTGCATCTACCACCATGGAGGTGGATGTCGGAAATCCGCTGTTCGGGAGCACTTGAAGATTCTGTTTGCGCCCGAGGAAATGAACTTCGAGTCATCGAACCGAACATGATCTGTGGCTTGGGTAACTTAGCTACTGAAAGTCGAAGGGTTGACCTGAAACTTTCGGTTAAAAGCAGAAAGTGGGAGGTGAGAGGATAAGAAGATCAGTTCTGAAGGAAAAAGGGGCGTGTGGGCCTCTAAAATAACTAAAAATCTACTTATTAAAGTTCTGATATAACTTATCGAGTTCTTCTTT
>Ga0187889_10000978_pt1 | contig 32469 bp, 47 predicted proteins | sample June2016WEW_7_10_2_FD_132992 | JGI IMG/M metagenome (GOLD analysis project Ga0187889, IMG submission 132992) | Peatland microbial communities from SPRUCE experiment site at the Marcell Experimental Forest, Minnesota, USA - June2016WEW_7_100 | ecosystem: Environmental > Terrestrial > Soil >... | reverse complement strand
CAGGTCTTTTCTTTTTAATTAATAAAATTTGAGATTCATAACTATAAGGTTCAATAAACATAAAGCCTACAACATAACCAGTCATTTTATTTTCTCCACTTTAAATTTATCAAAATCATTAATATTAATTTTATTCCAGTGATCTGATAAATTATTTCTCCAATCAATCATTCCACATATAGTTTCTTTTATTGTATCTTCTAATTCCATATTAGTTTCTATTTCTAATTCAATTTTAAATTTGTTACTCATATTTTAATCTCTATTAAAATTTCTTCTGGTTCTGGTTTTTCCTGATACTTAATTGTTATTTCTTCTGGAGGAGCAAAAATTTCATCAGGACACTTTAAATTTCCATCTGTAATAGTACAATCACCCATATGATTTTCATATTTACATTTTCCTGAATAACACATTATAATTTTACCTTAAAATTTTTATAAAAAGTATCTTCATCTATAAAAACTAGTTGAACATCTTTACAATTTTCAAAAAACTTTTCTGATACATTTATTTTTGGCATAGTTATATTTACTAATATTCCATTTGAATATTCTTTTCCGTCATGGATTAAAGTACAAATTTCATCATTTTCATTCAGATATTCTTTTTCAAGACAAAATTTTATTCTATCTAACAATTCTTTCACTTTCATTTTTATTTCTCCTTGTTACTGTCAATTATAGACAGGACTTTCCTTTTCAGGTCTTCTATAGTTCCATTATTAAAAATCTTGTAGTCGAATTTAAAATCATCAAGTGCTGTCTCTGATCTATCTGAAAGCTTCAGAGATGATTTCCTTTCAACTCTTATTGTTTTTACTATCACTGCTTTATCTTGAATGTTATCTATAAGACAATCTATCTCATTAGGAAATCTAAAATCTGTTACAAGATTCCATTCATAAGATTTTTGGGATGTAAAAATTTCTTTATATAAATGTTCAGCCCAGAAATTTACATTAGGCTGGAATTCTCCCATCAATTTATAAAATACATCAAGATATGAAAAGTATGTATTTTCAGTACATAAAGGATGAACTTTTTCATTACAATAAAGTAGATTATCAAATTCAAATTTATTAGTGTCAAATATGAACTGGCTATTCTTTGTGTCTACTTCAAATTCTCCTCTTAAAAATTGTCCGACTTTTATGAGGAGATTTCTACCTTTATCATCCTTTACTCCATTCCAGTAGAAATAATCACTACAGATTTCCTTAAGATAATCTGCAAAAGCCCATCTCTTGACTCTATCTCTACCAAGAATATCTTCAAATAAATTGAATACAGTGTCCTTTCCTGATCTTGCTTTTCCAGATATCAAAAATATTTTATTCATTTTATTTCTCCATATTTCATTCTATAAAGTAATAATTCATTTTTTAACCTTATATCTGATTTAATAATTTCAATTAAAAAATCTATTAAAAATATTTCTCCACTTTCAATTTTTTCATATTCTTCTAATTCAGAATATAATTTATGAAATATGGAATCAAAAACAACTAAATTTTGTAATTCTTCTGAACATTCTATTCTTCTTTTTAATTCTGTAATTAACTTATTCATTTCTCCTGAAGTTCTTTTATAACCAAACTATAATTATCTCTTAACATTGTTAATCTATTTTCCATTTCTCCTTCAGTTAAAGGCATTGGATATTGCATTAATTCTTTATATAACTCTTCAGCTTCTTCTAAGAGAGATTTCTTTATATAACCTTGTTCTTTGGCCATTAAAAGTCTTTCATCAAATTCAAGAATATCTAATTTGAAACCACCAGTATTACATTCTAATTCATAAAATTCATCTTCAGTTAATTGTATTTTATTCATGTTTATCTCCTATAAATCTTCCTGTTCTTATCCAATCTAATTTTCCTTCTTCATTCACCTTTTTCAATTCTAGTATTTCTCCAGTTTCAATTACAACTTTATCTAAAGATATTCCTAGTAATTTTGTTACTTCTATTGGAATAGGCACACTAAAAATTCCTTCAGTTCCTTTTGTATCAATTTTACAATCATAACACCAAATTCTTTTCTCAAATTCTGACCAGGTTATATTTTTACCATAACAAACATCACATTCAATATCATACATGTATGGCTGCATAATATAGCAAGTTTTTCTTTTGATCAGCCATCCTTGTTCGCTGGCTAAATAGTCTTCTTCTTTGGTTAAATCTCTTAATGTTTTCTTCATCCTGGATATTTACCTCCACATATACAAGTAAAAAGTTCACACCCATAATCTAAATTTACAAAATTACCAGTTATTAAACATCTTCCTGTATCATGCTCAATACATAAACGAGTATCACCTATATATTCTTTTTCCTTCCTATGAAAACTAGTACAAAAATCACATGTTATAACGCAGCCATTCTTATCTTTCATAAATCCCCAAATAATAAAGGTAACTTTTCCTGGAATATATCTTTAGCTTTCTGCATTACATAACCCATATCTGGATGTACATTAGATCCTGTTCTTAATTTAAATATGTGTCTCCACTCTCTAAGATTAAATGTTGAAGCAATTTCAGTTTTTACAGCATTAGGTAGAACTGATCTTGCTTGCTGAGGAGTCCAACCTTCTTTAATTAAATCTTCATAATATAGCTCAGCATTCATCATTGAAGATAACCAAAATTCTGTAATATTCTCTCTTGGTATTAAAACATTGTTACATTCTATTTCCACATAGTTATAATACTTTCCCAAAGACCATTTAGTATATGTACCTTCCAATAAATTCGTCCAGGAAGGAATTATAAATTTGACTCCACCTGAATAATTACAATATCGGGTGCTATTATGAACAATAAAACCATTTGCAATATAATTATTATAAGGAAATTTCATTTCTAAATCATAAGTATCTTCTATTCCAATATATTTAATTGAAATAATTTTATCATTAATTCCGCATAAACCTATATGCCACCCGTGATGTAATAAATTATGACAATGACAACAAACTTTTATTAAATTATTTAATTCATTATTATTTTCATTTTTATCTTTATGATGAACTTCTAATTTTTTTGTAGATTTACATAATTCACAACATAATATATCCTTTTTCAAAAGTTGAGCTTCTTCATGACCTTTAAGACCGCCAGACCAATTAGAATTTTCTTTCCCATAGCCGTTATTATGGTGATTTTTTCTCAAAGAATCGGCTTGTATTTTAACCGACTCTGATTCTTTTTCAGTTAATCCTTTATTCCAAACTATTCTTCCATTTTCATATTGTTCTTTTATTGTTTTCCCCATTTTTATAAACGATTCTTGAGTATGATTTCTTTGATATTTCTCTTTATTTTTGTCGTTTTTATGAGAAATAAAAACATTTAACTGTTTTAATTTTCTAATAATTGAATTGACCTTATTATTAGTCTGATTTGCTATTTCTTGAGCATTTAATCCTACATCATTATATAATCTTAATAATTCTTCATCATTTAATTTACATAATGAAGGTCTACCATTAACTTTTATTTCAGTTCCTATATTTAAATTTTCTAGTATTTCATAATTTCCATCTCGAATTAAAAATTTATGTTTTTTTGTACATTTTATTTTATATCCTAATTGAGTTTCAACTTCATAAACTTCTTGTTTTCCTTTATAAAAAACATCTACAATTTTGTTTAGTATAATTTCATTGTTTTCATTTATACTTTTTAAAAAAATTGTTTTATTATGAGTTTTATCATAATAAGAACCGTTATATTCTCTATCATATAATTCTTTTATAGTTAAATTTTTTCTTATTTTTGTATCCCCAGTAACACATTCCTGGGAGTAGGATGCTATTCTATGTCTCACAAGTTCATGAGTTACACCACGATCACATATGAACTTTCCTGTTATTGAAACATGCTCAATGACAGTCTCATGACCTTTCTTTAATATCATCTTTATAAAAGGTTCATAGGAATTCTCAGTTATTCTATCTTCTGACTTGTAACAGATTCTTCCTATCTTCTCTATCTTCTTGTAGATCTCGATAGGATTAATTTCATCAATTAATTCAAAAGATGCTTTGATTAATTTCATTTTACATTTCCTCTATTGTTATTTTTAATTTTTTATGTAATTATTTCCAAAATCACTTAATGAATATGATATATTACAATATCTCAATAAAACATTTTTTAAAACTAAAGTATTTGAAATTTCAATATTTTCTTCAATCTTTATTGGTTCATCATTTAATTCAATCATTTTTCAACCTTTTTAATTCTTTTTGTTTTTCTTCTATTTCTTTTTCAAGATCTTTAACTCTTTCTTCTGAATAATAAATTTCTCTCTTTATCTTTTCTTGTTCTCTTTTTTCAATAGCATCTATAACTCTTTCAGAATCATCAATAATATTAATTTTTGTAATAACAAATTCAACTAAATCTGGAATTCCGTATTCAGGATAATTATTAGCCCAATAAGTTATTTGACCTCTTGCTCATCCAATTCTTCTATATAATTTTGTCTTACTTATATCAGTTGTCCAGGAATGTTTATCTCTAAATTTCCCATCTTTGGTTCTTAAAGCATATAATTTAATTTCTTCCATAAATTTCCTTAAAATAAATACAGGGCACTCCGTTTTATAGTAGTGAGTGCCTACCTACTCAAAATTATTAATTATCTAGCTTTCTTGTTTATGAAATCAAATCCACACTTCGGACATGTATTAAATGCCTTTGGACTTCCAAAACTACAATTAGATTTATCTAAACATTTTAAAGCTTGAATTTTCTGTCCAAGTTCATCTTCATACTTAAGACTTCCGTCAGATTTTTCAGAATCAATTCCTGCAATCATTTTCTTTTCTTTTTCTGAAAGATATTTGATACCTTTATAAATTGTTTTATCAAGAGTTTCAACATCAAATTTCTTTTCAAGAGCTTCATTTAATTTTGTTGTTGGAAGTTCTTCTTCTCTTGAATCTTCTTCAATTTTCTTAGGTTCTTCAGTTTTAGTTTCAGTTTCAACTTTAGGAGATTCATCTGGTTTTGTAACTTCAACTTTTGGTTCTTCTTTTTTAACTTCCCATTCTTTCTTTTCTTTTTCAGCTAAAGCAGTAATTTCATCAAAAATATGTTCTTTATAAATTTCATCATATTGTTGAATAAAAAGTTTCAAATGTTTGAGAAGCTTCTGATAAGAAGTTACTTGAGACATTTTATCTATATTGTACATTTCCCATGAATATTCTTCATCAGTAAGATATCCTGGAACAATATATTTTCTAACATCTTCATCGACTTCTTCAATATGCTTTTCACAATGAATTGCTAAATATGCGACATCACTATCTTTAGATCCTGTCTTTGTTTTCTTAAGAGCAATGTCATAATTTTCCCAAGATCCATAATGGGCAACAATATTATCGACAATATTGTTATAAAAAGTTACAGGAATACCTTCTTCAGGAAAAGTCATTTCTCCCTTATCATTAATAGTACCTTTTTTAGATAAGAGTTTTGTATGCTTTTCTTTTCTATGCCAATCCATATTTTCTCTATCAAGACAATTGATCATAACCATTGCTTGAGGCTTCCATCCTCTTTCATTCTTATTTCCTATCTTTCCATTCTTGTCAACTCTTGGAAATAAAGGACTATCTGAATTTGTATAAATAGGACCACCTTTTCCACCATTCAAAGTTTTATCCCATTTATAAGCCATTACTTTATTATACATTTTCCACATAGGCCAAGCAGGATTTTCTTCTTTTGTAGGCCAAATACATCTAAATTGCTTTCCATCATCACCTACAATTTTTGAAATGAGAATTTCTTTAGCAGCAAAAGGATTACCGTTTCTTGAAAGTTTTCCTTTACCTAAAAGTCTTACAATTCTTGTCTTTTCATATTCAAGAACAACATATTCCTTTTCTTCCCAATTTCCTCTTCCTTCCTTTTTGTTGGCATCTTCAACTTTTTGTTTTGCCCTTTTCTCCTTTTCTTCCTGGAAAGCCTTGTCAGCTTCAGCCATTCTTTGTTCTCTGGTAAGTTCTGTTGTACTCATTGAGCACACTCCTTTAATTTATTTAACCTTTAAAAGGTTTTATTTTTCATTATAATTTTTTATTGAATTATTAATTAATAATAAATATAGTTCCTTGGTTTTTTCTATTAATGATGGCAAATTTGCATCTGTTGAATTATTCCTTGAATCTGCAATCATTTGGCATAAAAGTTTTCCTAAATCGTTTAATTCATTTATATTAATAAACATAATAATTATTCTCCCTCTTTGTTTTCTACATCAGAAGATATTTCATCCTGTTTCATAAATTTAATTCTCCTCATTTTATTTAAATATATTATAAAACAATTTTCTGAAAAATATCAACTTTCAAACTTCACTATCCCAAATTAAATAAGAATTTGGTACATCAATAAAATTATATCCTTTATATTTTCCAAATCCTACAATAGTTTCACTATTATAAAGTTTTTTATCATCAAGACATTTTTTCATTTCTTGGAGATTTTTTATAATAGAAATAGCTTCTTTCTTAGGTTTTTCAGTATTTAATTTTTCTACTAATCTTTCTGAAAGATAACATTCATAACATTTAAAATCTTCATAATCAGTAGTAAACCAATAATAATCTTCTTTCATTCTATAGAATTTATTTTTATTTATAAGATGAATAAGTTTTTCTATATTATTAGATATTTTTCCTTCTTTATTAAAATAATCCTTTTCTAAAACAGAAGACAATAATTTAGAACATTCATCTAAAGTATAAAATTTTAGGTTATTAAAATTTTTCATAAAAAAAATCCTTATTATTATATTTATTATTAATCTTTATTATTACTTGTATTACTATCTTTAAACTTTTCTTTAATACCTTCTTAAACTTTTCTTTAAGAGGGTATTAAACTTTTCTAAATACCTTCTTAAACTTTTCTTTAAGAAGTCATAAATCAAAAGGATTATTTTGTTCAGTCATTTTCTTATTTATAAAAGAAATCTTAGAATTTATTTTTGTTTCCATATTAGTATCAGAATAATCATTATTACATTCTTTTATGAATTTTTCTAAAGAAAAAATTTCATCTTCTATTTTTTCAAAGTCTTTGTTATATTTAATCAATACTTCTCTTAATTGTATCCAATATTTTCTCATTTTTATATCAGGAAATTTCAATTTTTTGTTTAATATTATTGAAGTATTTTTTCTATTTTTTTTAGTATCTTCTTCTTTATCATAATTGTATAATGTGTGCAATACTCTTTTTACAATTTCGTTTCCTTTTTTGATATATTCAGCAGATATGTATTTTTTCTGAATAAGGGAATTGATAATTTGACTTATTCTTGTTTTACTCAATTTAAAAAATTTTGAAAAATAATCATTTGAAGCAAAACAACCTTCTTCTCCATCAAGACTATTAATTTCTGCTAAAACAAATTTTTCTATCCAACTTAATTCTGTATCTAACCAAATTTCTTTTGTAATCCATATTCCTTTAAAATCTCTTTTTATTTCTTCCATTTATAACTTACTCCTTTTTATATCATGATATTCAATCATATTTATCCTTAAAATTTTATTTCTTAAAATATATTATAAACTAAAACTATGAAAAATATCAAAATCCAAATTTTTTAAAATCAAGATTGAGTAGTTTTTTAAGATCATTCTTTTTGTTAGTTTTGGTTATGTCTATTCTTGATATGTCTTTTATTCTTCCATCCATTGTATTAGGATTTTTCTTTTCTTTTTCCTTTATGAGAATGGTATTAAGATTTTCATGAAGATTTCTTCCGGCTAATTCTTCTCTTTCTTTTTGTAAATCAAATGCAAGTTCTTCTATTCTATTTTCTTCTATGAACATGAGGAAATGTTTCTTTTCTCCAAGAAGTTTAAGAATTTCCTGCATTTTTCCAGGCATAATAGAAGTTAAGTAAATTCCTAATTCTGCATAATTTTTTGTATGAAAATGTAATCCATTGATTGAATAATGACAGTATTTGAAATTTTTTGGCATTACATGGACAAAAGATATTGGTATTTGATTATTTTCTATGTTTTCCGGCATTGTTGATATTTTCCTTAAAATTAGTTTATAATAATATAGTGAGGATAAAAATTATGTTATGGATTATATTTAGTCTAATTACAGTCATAATAATATGTTTCATGTCTATATTTAGACTGTTATCTCAAATAAGAAGATTAAATGAAGAAATATTATACTTACTAAGTATTAATAAAAATCTTAAAGCAAATACTATTGATTTAAGAAAAATTAAAAATCACATATTTAAAGCATAACTATATAATAAAAGTCAGAATTGATATTTTTCAGAAAAATGATTTATAATATAATTAAATATATGGAGAATTTGCAAAATGAAAATTTCAATGGAAAATTTTAGGAAGTATTCAAAGGTATCTTTAGGAATTATAGAAAGAGGAAATAAAGATTTTGAATCAATATATCTTGATTTTCCTAATAATTATGGATATCTTAGATCAAGTAAAGGAATAATAGCAAGAATAAAATTTGAAACTTCTGAAGAAGATAGAAATGATAATATAACTAATTTTATGATTCCTCTTGATAAGTTTCTTCTTTTAACTCAATTTGATAATGTAAATCTCAAAGAAAAAACATTTTATGTTGATAATGATGAATTTGCATTAGAAAATTCAGAAGATGATAATTTTGATACAAGTATATTTAATAATATTACATTTCAGAAAGAAATCTTAATAGATTCAGATTCAACAATTCTTGAACATTTTTCTTTAGCTTCAAAGTATCTTCCAGAAAATGATGATAGAAACAAAAACCTCAATGCAGTCTTTATAAGAAATGGTCATATTCTTGGTACAAATAAGGCATCATTTTATATTGGAAAATTAGATAAAACATATCCTGATTTTGACATTCCATCAAATATAGTAAAAATAATAATGAATAATATTTCCAAGAGTGAAAAAATAGAACTTAAAACTTTTGATGATGGAAATAAACTTTATGTAAATATTGATGATTCATTTGAAGCTATATTTTCTACATCAAAAGATCTTGAAATGGTAGTTGATGTATTTGATTCATCATTTAAAAATAAGTATGATCATCCAGGATCATTTATAATTGAAAAATCTGAAATAGAAAGAATACTTGCTTTTGTTATGCCATTTACAAGAGATATTCCTAATCAGAGATTGTATTTTGATATCATAGATGATAAAATTAATATTCTTGTCAAGGATTCAAATAAAATTAAAAGAGAAGCAAGTATCATTAAGAATAAAGAGTTGGAAAATTTTTCATTTAGCTTATCTGCTTCAGAATTAAAAACAGCAATATCAACAATTTCAAAAGGTTCAATTATGATTCAAGTAGATGATAAAAAAGTTCCTTTCAATATTTCAGGTTTTGATAATGAAGGAAAAGATTCAAAAAATATAATTTTATGTAAATTGAAGGTATAAAATGAATAGTTATTATAAAATATTAACAGATGAACAATTAGAAATGGAATGTAAAAAACAAAAACAAATTTCTTCAATAATAATGGCACTTATAGAAAATTATTTTAGAGAAAATTCTGAGGAATATAATGAACTAATACAAAAAATTAGTAAAGGACATGAATTTGTTATATTTTCAAAATTATTTAATAAAGAATTAGAAAATGAAGTTGCAAAAAGGAGAATAAATTTTTATGCTAGTTAATGAAACTGAGAATACTTGTGAATCATTTTTAGAAATTTTTAATAAAAAATTTAGTTCATTTTGTCAGAAAGCTCCCTGTTTGTTTGAATTTAAAGCTGATCTTGAAAAAGTAATAATTAAAGAAGAATATACAGGAAAAGTTTTTACTTATAGTTTTGATCACTCTATAGATGTAAAAACTAATATTAAGAATATCAAGGATTGGTTAATTGAAAATTGTTATCCTGTCATGATTCATAACAAAAGAGAATTTGAAGAATATACACCAGAAGAGATTGAAAAAATTATAAAGAATCAAGATATATCTGTAGAACAAGCATCTATCATGAAGAAAGAGATTAAGACAGAAATAAAACATAGAATAGAAAAAGTCATAATTCAAAAAGATGAATTTTTTGTAAAAAATCTAGATACAGGAAAAACTTTCAGATTTCAATTATTTGGGATTCCTTGTTCTATATTTTTAAGTAAAATAAGATCTGAATGGAGTCCATCTTATGCATATGAAATGTTTGCAAAGAAATCAAAATTGCTTAACCAAATATATGAAATAGATGAAAAAGGAAATTTTATAAAGGAGTAAATAGTAAATATGAATGATTTTGAAATTAAAAAAATTAGTTCTGCCCAATGGATGAGAAATGCTCTTTTTGAAAATGATTTAAATTATAAAGTAGTTGGAAAAATGTATGATATCTTCATTTCTGATACAGGTTCTGGTTATACTGAACCATCATTTAGAACAGAAGTATGTCATTTAGCTAAAAAATTAAAAAATACTGATTATGAAATAACAGGTGAAAATGTAAATCTTGCAAAAAGACTTCAAAAACAACAAGATTTGAATAGAATAAAAGGTAAAGCATTTCGTGAATATGCTAGAATAGAAAATGCAGTAAAATCATATTCTAAGGAAATTGTAAAAATTCTTAAAAGTTATGATTTGGGAAAATCTACAATTGAACATGAATCAAAAGATTCTAAATGTGGTGGAATAATTCAACTTTCTGATTTACATTTTAATGAACTTGTAAATGTTCTTGGAAATAATTATGATTTTGAAGTGGCTGCAAAAAGACTTAAACTTTTTTGCATTCAGGCAAAAAAATATTTTATACCTTTAAATATCAAATCAGTACTATTATGTTTTACTGGAGATATTTTGAACAGTGATCGCAGATTGGATGAGCTCCTAAATCAAAGTACAAATAGAGCCGATGCATCAATGTTAGCCTTTTACTTACTTAAGCAATTTATTTTAGAATTAAATCAAGATTTTAATATTTCAATAGCATCTGTTTCAGGAAATGAAAGTAGAATGTCAGATGAAATGGGATATACTGATATTGTAGCTAGAGATAATTATGATTATACAATTGAGAATCTTATGAAAGTAGCTTTTGGAGATTGCCCAGGTATAAAATTTATAGATGGTGCTGCAAAAGAAAAAGTTGTTTCAATGGCTGGACAAAATATACTTCTTTTACATGGAGAATGCCTGAAAAGAGACACGCAAAAGTCAATTGAACAAAAGATAGGAACATATGCTTTAAGAGGAATAATGGTAGATTATGTACTCTATGGTCATACTCATTCTGCTTATTTATCAGATTTTTCTTCAAGAAGTTCATCAATGACAGGATCAAATTCTTATAATGAATATGCTTTAAATCTTCTTGGAAGAGCTTCTCAAAATATTTTTATATTTTATGCTGATGGAAATAGAGATTCTATAAAAATAGATCTTCAAAATACAAAAGATATAAAAGGATATGAAATTAAGAAGGAACTAGAAAAATATAATTGTAAATCAAGTATCAAAGCTAATAGTGATCATAGAACAATTATGGAGATAATAATATAATGCAAAAATTAAATTTTCCTTACCTCAATTCTTTGGATTGGCAATATAGGGATAATTATCCTTGTATTATTTTTACTTCTCAAAATGATGATTTATATTTAGTATTAGCTTATGTAAATTGGAAAAAAGGATTTTTTAATCCTGTATTCGGAAGATTACTTCAATTAACAGTTGCAGATAAAAAGACATCGGCAAAAGCAATTTTTGATACTGATGACTTCCCTAAATTGGACAATCTTTATAATAATCTTGTTCTCGAAGTTCAAGCAAAAGAAAAAGAACTAAAGGAATGTTTAGATTTATGAAAAAGAAAAATTTCTGCAAGAATTGTTATGCTTTTCTTTGTTATCATTGTTGTGTAGAAAACAAGGAATCACCTTATATTAATTATTCTCCAATAGATGAAGATAACATAAAATTCAGGAAAGCTTATATGAAATATGTAATGAAAGAGGTATTCAAAAATGAATGATAAAGATTTAAATGAAAGAATAACAGTAATTAATGGATTAGGAATAGGTGAAGCTTTGGCAATTACTTTTATTATCCTAAAACTTACAGGAGTTATTACTTGGAGTTGGTGGTGGTTGTTAGTTTGTGTAATTCTTTTTTAGGAAATAAAAATGAGAAAGTACGACCTTCATAGACATATAGTAGAAGAGGAAAGACTTAAATCTATTGAATGTGATAAGTGTCATAGAGTTTTTATTGCACCTGCTAAAGATGAAATGAATGATTTATGGGAAATACAAGAATTTGTTCATATTCATAAATCATGTGGATATGGAAGTATTATAGGTGATGAAGATATTGTAGAAATAGATTTATGTCAGAGATGTTTCAAATTAATTATAGAAATTTGTATTGATAATATAGAGAAATTTGTAAAAGAGGGGAATAATTAGAATGAACAGAGAATTTCATGAAAGTATGAATGATAAAGAAATAGTATTTACAATTATGCAAGAACATTTCAATGATAATGATACTTTTTCTATGACACCTAAAGGTTGGGCTTTAATTGGACTTTATTCTGGAAAAAGTGAAATAATATCAGAAAATCCTGAATACAAAACTTTAGGTGAAATAGAATTTAGATTACTTGATAGAATATCTTTTGAAGAAGAAATATTATCAAGAAATTTTGAACTAAATTCTTTCTTAGGATTAAGACCTATAATAAGATTTTTAGATAAGGAGTAAATAAAATGGCAATTATATTAAAATATTGGTGGATAGGATTAATAGCATTAGGTTTAGTTACCGCAGGATTTGTAATAAGAAGTTGTTCAATTCCTCAGCCAAAACCTGTAGATAATACAAGTACAAATCAAGGAAATAAAATTCCAGTAAATCCTGTAGGAACATATACTAATGGAATTACAAATTATGTAACACTAACTAATGTATATGAATTATTTATTGCAAACAGTAATTTTGATGTAGATCCTTTTATATTTCATCAAGTAGATGATTCATTAACAGTTGACTTATATACAAGAGAAGGCAAGACTACTTTAAAATCTTGGCTTGCAGAAAATCCTTTTTTCTTAGGAGGGGGAGCTAATTTTAGTCCTTATGGGGTAAGTCCTGAAATTGTTGAAGGTTATGAAAGAGAAGATTGGGGTGTATTTGGTCATGAGACAATATTTTCAACAAACTATAATTTTGGAGTTGCAGGTTTTTACAGATTCAATTTTCCAAAATGGTTAACAGGAGCAAAATAAAATGTCTACTTTAGAACCAAAATTCAAGAAGAAGCCAGAATTCAAAGATGTGGTTTGGACTTGTCATGATTGCGCAATATCGTTTGGGTATGTTCCTAAAGATAAAGTTTCCTGCTGGCACAATGATTTTTGTCAACATTGTCATTTATGGAAACCAGTTACTGAACCTAGGGATTTTGAATTAAAGAAATCTGATGTTGTATTCAATTGATACAGGATATGCATATTTTGGGATTGTAGAAGAAAATGGAGTAGCAATTGAAGCTGCTCCAATTGCTAAATGGTGCGTAGGAAAAAATATAGATTATGTTTTAAAATATTTTAGAGAAAATAAAAAAGCAAATATAATAAAAATTGAGGATAACAAAAATGCAATATCAGAATATTCTAATAGATGTAAGCAATTTCTTTTTTAGAAATTATTCAATATACAATAAAGAAAAATTAATAAATGGGGAAGAAGAAATTGCTCATAAAGCTATTCTTGGATTTTTCTTTTCTATTAAAAAAATTCAAAGACTTTTTGCAGAATCTTCAACTAATTGGTATTTTTTATTTGATAATCCTTCAAGTGGAGATTTAGTAAGAAAAGAAATTGACCCAGATTATAAAATATCCAGGAAAAAGTATAATAAGGATTTTTATAATTCTATAAAATATATTTCTTTTATTTTATTAAATTATTCTTCAAAATTTAATATAGTTCAATATCCAAAGATAGAAGCAGATGATATTCCTCCCACAATAATTTCTCATATTGGAAATGAAGAATCAATTCTTTTAATATCTGCTGATTTAGATTTTAGTAGATGTCTTTCTAAAAATTGTTCTTGGTATAATTTTAATAGAATTTATACTCCTGAAATATTTGAAGAGAAATATGAATTTTATCCAACTACAGAAAGAATAATTTTAATGAAATCAATAAGAGGTGATAAATCAGATAATATTCCTATAGCAGTAAAAGGAATAAAAAATAAAGATTTATTATATCTGATAAAAAAATACAATTCAGTTTATAATATGATTAATAATATTTACAAAGAAAAAGGAATTATATCTGATACTTTTATTGATAAAATAATTGAAAATAAAAATAGAATCATATTGAATAGTCAATTAGTTTCTTTTATTAATATTAGTTATGATAATATAAAAGATTATATATTTCCAGGTTCATATAATCCTAATACTTTGAAATTTTATTATGATTTATTGAAAATAGATATTCAAGAATTAGACCCAAGAGTTTTAGAAGATTTAAATAAAGAAATTGGAAAAAGTAGTAAAAATTTTATTTTTTAGGAAATGTAAGTGATTAAAATAGAAAAGATTGACAGTAAATTTTTTCTTTCTTTTAAAGGAAATAATTTTTTAGATATCTTAGAAATTGTTAAAGGTGAAGGTTTAAGATATGATGAAAAATTAGGAAAATGGTTAGGCAATAAAAAAATATTTTATAATGTAATTAATCAACTTAAAGAAATTGAATATGTAGAAGTATCAAATGAAATATTAGAAGAAATAAAACCTAAACCAAGAATAGAATTTGAAAGAAGAGAATGTAAAAAAGAATTAATGTTATCAGAACCATTAGGAAAATATCAATTAGAAGATATTGAAACAATGCTTTCAACAAATGGAATTATAAATGGAATAGATGTTGGATTAGGAAAAACTATTGAAACAATAACTGTTTTAAATCATCTTTATAATAATAAAGAAATAGATAAAATATTTATAGTAACTTTTGCCCAAGCAGTTTATAATTGGAAAAAAGAATTTTTAAAATTTTCTTCTTTTTTTAAAGATGAAGATATTATAATAGCAAATAAAGAATTGAGAAATCCTTTTATTGATAATCCTAAAATTATTATTTGTTCTTATAATACTCTTGTTTTAATACAGAAATTTTTTAAGAAAGATTTTACTAAACTTTCAAGAAAATCAAATTTACCTCTTAATACTTGGGGAAATAAAAGAGCAATAATATTAGATGAAAGTCATGCAATAAAATCAAATAGTCTTAGAACTAAAGCTTGTTTAACAATTAAAGATTATTTTGAATTTAGATATTTACTTAGTGCAACTCCTTATCCGAATAATGCTGCTGAACTTTATTTTCAATTAGAAATGATTGATGAAAATATAATATATAAAAATCATGAACCATTTTTAAGAAGTATAGCAAATATAGGAAATCAATATGGAGATTATGCTATTAATTATTTTTATCCAGATAAAGTTAAAGAATTTGTAGAAAAAATTTCTCCTTATATTTTTAGAAGATATAAAAAAGATTGTCTTCCAAATTTACCTGAACAATATATAAAGAAAATTTATGTAGAATTAAATGAAAAACAAAGAAAAATTTATCAAATGATAATAATGAAAACTCTTCAATCTTTAAAAGAAAAGAAAGGAATTTTATTAGTTAAAGATGTATTGAATAAATTTCCATATCTTATTTTAACTTTATCAGATCCTTCAATAGTGAAAGGAAGATTAATTGAAGATAAGAATATTTTATTTAATACAGATGAAATTGATAAATTATTAGATAATTGGAATTTTGAAGATAATTCTAAATTAGAAGCTTGTTCAGATATTATAGAAAATCATGAAGGTGAAAAGATAATAATCTGGAGCTCACATCCAGTTACCATTGAAAAACTTGCAAAATACTATGAAAATAGACTTCCTTTTATTATTCATGGTAATTCTCAAGGAAAAGAAGATAAAGAAGCTCACAGAGATAGAATTTTAGAAGAATTTAAGGCATCTAAGGATAGAAATTTAATAATTATGAATCCTGGTATTATGGGAACGGCAATTAATATAAAAGAATCTACTGTTAGTATTTTCTTTGACAGAACATATGATATAAAAGAATGGCTTCAAGCATTAGGTAGAAATCATAGAGGTAATAGTACAAAAGAAGTTTTTGTTTATGTTTTAATAAATGATAATACATTGGAAAATAGACAAGATGCAATTTTAGAAGGTAAAGATATGCTTGATAAGAATCTTTTAAAATATGATAGCTTGCCAAAAGAAGAATGGTTGAAAATTTTTGGAGGAAAAATAGAATGAAATTTTGCTGGGTAGATGCTGACTTAGATGGTGTAAGTTCATATCTTTTAATAGAATTTTTTGCAATTAAATTTGATATGATTGAAGTTTTTGATTACAAAAAGCGAGATGAAGATGAAGAAGCATTCATAAATAAAATGAAAGAATATGATGATATAACTTTTATTGATTGTTCTCCAACTCAAAATATACTTTCAAAAATACTAGGAAAAAGAATAAGTATCTATGATCATCATGATGGAAGTGAATGGATTAAAAATATCAAAGATGAAAATCTTAAAGTTTTTCATGACCAAACAAGATGTGGTACAAAAATATTTTTTCAAGAATATATCCAAGATTTATTTCCAAGATATCCAGAAATAATTGATGAATACGTAACTTTAGTAGATACTTATGATATGTGGAAAATTGATGATCTTCTTTGGGAATCTGCAAAAGATTTAAATTATCTTATGTATAGAATGTTTAATTGGAGTTCAGAAAAAGATGGTTATTATAAATATAAAAGATTTTTTCAATCCATGCTAAAAAAATTTGATAATGATGAAAAAATAATTTATACAGATAGAGAAAAAGAACTTATTCAAATGGCAAGAGAAAAAGAAGAAGAAATGTATATCCAGGCAAAACAAGTTATGCAAATAAGAAAAGATTCAAAGAATAAAACTTTTGGCCTTATATATCTTCATTCAAATATTTCAGTAGTTTGTTCAAGGTTATTAAGAGATATGAATGAATTGGATTATATTATTTGTATAAATGCTTACAAAAATTCTTGGGAAAAAATGTCATGTAGGGCAATTAAAGGTAAGTTTAATACAACTGATCTTGAAATTTTTGAAGGTCATATTGAAGCTTCAGGAACAGGTGCTAATTTTTCTAAACAAGATATAATGGATTTTTGGACAGGAAAAATTCAAAGTTTGGAATATAAGAGAGGTTTATAAAATAATGGAATTTCCAAATAAAAAATATTCTATAATTTATATGGACCCTCCTTGGCTTTATAATCAAAGAGCAGAGAGCAGAGGTGGAGCTTGCGGCCATTATGATTTAATGTCAATGGAGGAAATAAAAAAATTACCTATTCAAGATATATCAAATGAAAATTGTGCTTTATTTATGTGGTGTACTTTTCCTTATTTAGAAGAACAAATAAAATTATTTTCTCATTGGGGATTTAAGTATAAAACACTTGCTTTTTCTTGGATAAAAACTAATCCTATTAATGGCAAACCTTTTTTCGGAGTGGGCTAACAAAATCTAACTGTGAAGTTTGTTTATTTGGAATTAAAGGAAAGATGAAACCAATTTCTAATTCAGTTTCTTCAGCTATAATTTCACCAATAAGAGAACATAGTAGAAAACCAGATGAAGTAAGAACAAAAATAGAAAAATTATATGGAAATATCCCAAGAATAGAATTATTTGCAAGAACAAGAATAGAAGGATGGGATGTTTGGGGAAATGAAATAGATGAAAAGAAAGAAATACTAAAATTGAAAGAAAATAAAAATGAAATATTTTGATATTTTTTATAAGTTTGGTTTATAATATACTTGAATATAATTTAAAAGGAGTTATTAATATGATAAAAGAAAAAATTCAACTTGGTGATCTTCTAAAATCTGAAATTATAGGAAAGTCTTTTAATGGAGATGAAGGATTTAAAATAGAATTTCATAAAGATAATCTTATAGTAAAAGATTCATTAGGAAGAGAATTAATTCTTGATTATACAACAAATTCAAATAATTGAGGCTTGAATTGGGAATAAATGTACTTAGTTTGTTTGACGGAATGTCTTGCGGCCAAATAGCTTTAGAAAGAGCAAATATAAAAGTCAATAATTACTATGCCAGTGAAATTGACAAGCATGCAATAAAAGTAACAATGAAAAATTATCCTAATACTATTCAACTTGGTAATGTAACAAAATGGAAAGGTTGGAAAATTGAAAAACCTGATTTAATAGTTGCAGGTTCTCCTTGTCAGGGCTTTTCATTTGCCGGAAAACAATTAAATTTTAATGATCCGAGAAGTAAATTATTTTTTGTTTTTGTAGATATTTTAAAATATTATAAACCACAATATTTTCTTCTTGAAAATGTAAGAATGAAAGAAAATTATGAAAAAGTAATATCAAGAACATTAGGAGAAATATATCCTGAATGTGTACAACATCCTGAAATATGGGGAGAAGGATTATTAGAACCCCATCTTGTCAATAGTGCCCTAGTTTCGGCACAAAATCGTGAACGATTATATTGGACCAATATTCCAATAAAAGGATTACCTGAAGATAGAGGAATCTTATTAAAAGATATTATTGAAAATGGAAGTACTGAAAGAAATAAATCATATACTATAGATGCAAATGGAATTGATACAGAACAAAGACTAGAAATTAATCCAACTGGAAAAAGTAATTGTTTTTCTACAGTAAGTAAAAATTCTTTATGTATTCAAGTAGGAAATGCAAATCCTGATGGATATGAAAGAACAAATAGGATTTATAGTCAAGAAGGAAAAATGCCTTGCATAAGAGCAGGAGATAATCCTAAAGTTGCTTTACCAGGATTTGAAAGCTTTGAATCAGAAGAATCTCAAAGAAGAATTATAAATAATATAAAAGAATTAGATGAAAAAGGAAACTGTCTTGGAACAGGTTGCGGAAATCCTGCTCAAAATGGAACTACAGTAGTTTTAGATTTTATAAATGAACCATATGAATCTGATTTTCAACAAAATAAAACAGTAAGTATTGAAGAAGATAAATTTCCTTGTCTATGTGCTCAATCAGGTGGGAAAACAAGAGGAATAGGAATTCATAATGAAAAATTATATTGGAGAAAATTAACTCCTGTAGAATGTGAAAGATTACAAACAGTTAATGATAATTATACAGATTGTGTTTCAACAACTCAACGATATCGTATGTTAGGGAATGGATGGACGGTAGAAGTAATAACATGGATATTTTCATTTATGAAGGATTTAATATGAAAAAAGCTGATAGTATTTTTGTAAAAAAATATTTTGAAGGATATTTTTCTATTTATGTTTATAGTATTAGAAAAGATTTTCAATTAAATATAGTTCCTATTGCTCAAAATTTAAGAACAAAATATAATCAAATATATGGAACAGAAACATATAAATATGAAAAAGAATCAAAAATAAATTATACTTGTCATCCAGAAATAATTATAGAACATTTAAGAAAACTTCATGATAAAGGATTTAATGAATTTCATATTGAACCAGATTTTTTAAAAATTACAAATTTTAATTCTATTGAAGAATTATTGGAGTATAGATGTCAGATATAGATTATTCTAAAATAATTCCTTCAAAAATAGAAAACTATTTTTCAAAAATTTATATTTCATATTATCAGAATGGAATTAAAAAATATGATAATTTTCCATATTTAGGATATTACTATACTTGTGATAGTAAAGAACCTATAGTTAAAAAAGAAGATTGCCAAAAAATAATGTGTGATAATGCATATCAAATGTTGCAACTTTCAAAAGAACAATCATTGCCAACATATCAAGCAGATTTAAAACTTCATAGAATTTTTACTATTGAAAATTTCCAGGAAACTTTAAAAGAACAAGAATCAAAAATAGCTTTTATTGATATTGAAAATTATGAAGTTGGAAGAATAAAAGTTGATAATCCTAATATTTTTATTAATGCAATTTCAATCTATAATTCTAAATCTAAAAAACTTTTGACTTTTGCATATAAACCTCAAACTACAGAAATTAATGAAGAAAATAATATTTATATCTATCCAAGTGAATTTGATTTGTTAGATAATTTTCTAAAATATATGACAAAAGAAAAATTTGACATTGTAACAGGTTGGAATTGTCTGAACAAAAATGAAAATATATGGCAAAATGACAAAATAATTTCTTTAGAAAAAATAGAAACAAATCAAAAATTATTTGAAAATGGTAGTATAAAAAATAAATCAAATATTACTAAAAAAGATGCATATAAAATTCAATTGCATAATGGAAGTTATATAATTTCTTCAATTGATCATATTTTTCCAACTTATTTTAAATTTAAAAAAGAATGGAAACGACCAGAAACTTTAATTAAAAATAAAGAAGATTTAAAAATAAAAGATATAATAAATGAATTTAAGAATAAAGATTTTTATTTTAAAATTAATTTAAGAAAAAATGAAAATAAAGATTTGTCTTATAGAGATTTAATTGTAAATAATTTTAATATTTATATGAATTATTCTCCATTGGAAATGTTTTTTAATCCAAGGAATTTTGATTATTCAATAAGAGGAAAATTAAAAAAATATATTAAAAATTTTAGAGGAGATATTGAAAGATGTATTTCTTTAAATGATTTATTAAAAAATGTAAGTATAGAATTTGTAAAAGAAAAATTAAAAACAATTGATTATTTATATATTACAATACTGAATATTTCATTTAAAGTAAATTTAAATGAAATAATAAATAAAGATGATTTACAATTATTAGGATTTTTATATACAGATGGATTTTATTCAAAATATGATAATCAATTTGAATTTTGTAATAAAGATAAAGATTTAATATTTTTTTATTCTGATTTAATGAATAAGTTTAGATTAAATAAAATAAATAAAGAATTCTTAAAACCAAATAAAAGAGATAATTGTTTTTATTTACATATGGGAAGAGGAAATTTATTTTCTTTATTTATGCCTTTTATTTATAATAAAGAAATTAAAAAATCTATTAATATAGAACTATTATCCCAATTATCTTTTGAACAATTTAAATCTTTTTTTTCTGGATTAATTGATGGAGATGGATGGATAGAAGAAACATATGTAGGTCTTTGTAATTATGAACATAATAATTACAAAGATGATATTTTTTATTTCCAAGAATTATTAATGTGGAATGGAATATATAATACTGTTAGAAATAATAAATTATATATTCCTTCTTTAAAAGGAAAAAATGTTGAATTTATAAAAAATCTAAATATTTATCAATCAAAAAGAAAAGAAAAAATTAAAATTATAAGAGAAATAAATTATAAAAATTCTACAAATAAAATTATAAATTATTTTAAATATGATAATTTTTTTCTTAGTAAAATAAAGAAAATAGAAAAATTAGAAGAAAAACAAGAAATGTATGATATAGAAACAGAAACTAATTATTTTGTTTCTTCTTCTATTGATACACATAATTGTGAGAAATATGATATTCCAGTTATTTGTTTTAGACTTGAATATTACAAGATTTTAAATAGATTAAGTCCTCATGGAAAAGTTCAACAAAAATTTCATTCAAATGAATTTGATATTTATGGAATTTCTATTATAGATTATATTCCTTTATTTAAAAAATATGATAAGGTAACTCTTCCTTCCTATAAATTAGAATCAGTTGCAAATAGTGTTTTGAAAAAAGGAAAGATTAAATTCAAAGGAAGTTTTAATAATTTATGGAAAGAAAATATCCATGAATTTATAAGATACAATAGAGAAGATACAATGCTTGTCAAAGAAATAGAAGACAAGAGAAAATATCTAAAACTCATTACAGAAATAAGAAATATTTCATGTGTGAATTTTGAAGAAGTTTTGGCAAATTCAATTGTTCTTGATAATTTATTTTTAAGAAAAATGAATAAAGAAGGATATGTTGTAAAGACTGCACCAGAACATAGAAGTAGTCAACAAAAAAAAGAAGATTTAGAAAATGGTATTGGAAAAGATAAAGAATCTTTTGCAGGAGCTTATGTTAAAGAACCGAGACCAGGAATAAGAAATTTTGTAATAGACTTGGATAGTACAAGTCAGTATCCTTCAACAATTATGTATCTCAATACAAGTCCTGAAACAAAAATTGGAAAAATATTAAATCTTGTTGGAATTTTTTATTTTAATGATGAGAAAGAATATGAAGTTCAAATGAATGATTGTGAAAGAACAATGACATTAAATCAAAAAGAACTTCATGAATTCTTAAAAAAAACAGGTTATATCATATCTGCCAATGGTGTAATATTTAAGAATAAAGAACAAGGTTATGGTTTTGTTCCTCAAATAACAGAATGGATATTTAATCAAAGAGACCAATATAAAAAATTAAGAGACCAGTATAAAGAAGATGTTGATGACCATTGGTTAGATTTTGAAATTAAACAAAAAGCATATAAGGAACTTTCAGTTTCTATTTATGGTGTTATGGGTTTTTCTTCTAGTAGATTTTTTGATATTGATTTAGCAGAAGCAATAACTCTTTCAAGCCAGAAAATTATTAAAAAAGAAATAGCATTGATAGAGGAAAAGAATTTTGATGTTAATGCAAGTGATACAGATAGTTCTTTAATATCCTTTCCTCTTACATTTAAAAATTATGTAGGAAAGATAATTGATGATAAGACAGTAATTTATAAAGGAGAAACTAAAAAAGTAGATTCTTTGAATAATTTTTTCAAAGAAAATAAATGTTTTTATCATGGAAAAATTCTTTATGGTTCAGAAATGTATGACATAGAATCTTGCACTCAAGTAGGAAATGATTTAAGTAAGTATGTTGATAAGGAAATTTTAGATTTTGTAAAATATGAATTTAATTCTCATTATGCAAAATTTCATTATAAGAATGAATTTGTTGCTAAGAAAGCTATATTTGCAGTTAAAAAACATTATGCTCTTCATGTTGTTTTAAAAGAACTTAAAGAAAGAGATGAAATAATTTACAAAGGTTTGGAAGTAGTAAGAACTGATACTCCTGAATTTGCAAAAGTATTTCTTAAGAAAATATATGAAAATCTTTTAAAGGAAGATAATATAGATGAAATATTTAAAATTATTGATGATTATAGAAATGAAATAAAAATAATTAATAGAAATGAAATTGGTATTCCTACAACTGTAAAAGCTCTTGAAGAATATAAAAGTGATTCAACAATACATGTTAGAGGTGCTGAAATATGGGAAAAATATTATGCAAAAGAATATAATATAGGTTTTGATGATACTAATAAAGGATTTTATTTTTATCTTGATGAAAAATTTATTCCTGAAAGAATGAAAGATATAGAAAAAAAACAATTAGAAAATTTTGTTATAACAATTCCTGAAGGACAAGAATTGCCGGAAGAATTAAAGATAAATTATGAAAAATTTGAAGATAGATTAGTTGATAAGAAACTAGAAACAATAATAAAAATATTGGATTTTTATAGAATAGAACAGGAAATTGTAGATTACTATACAATTTATTGTTCAGATATATACAAGTTTTGTACAGATATGCTTAAAAAATATTTTGAAGAATCTAAAAATGAAAAAATTTCAGGAAATACAAATTTTGAAAAGTTTGCATTAAAAAATAAAAACTTGAAATATATTTATAACTGTGCTATAGTATATAACTATCAATTAGGAAATATTTATAAAATTGAAGATATTGAAGATTTCATAAAGGAGAAAATATTAAGGAGAGACGAAGAAGAAAAGAACTTTTTATTTTGACATTTATATACAAAATGACTATACTTTATAAATTTTTAAAGGAGAGTATAAAATGGAAAATATTTGTGATTTTGATTTGGTGAAAAAAATCCAGGAAGAGAAAAAACATGAAGATTATTTAATTCTTTTTGAAAGGTATTTTCCTCTTATTAAAAGTTTCATTTTTAAGTTTTGCAGAAGATTTCCTTCCAATTCAGAAACTAAATATGATTATAAACAAGATGCTTTTTTGTCTATGGTAAAAGCAATAGATTCTGTAAAATTTGATAAAATTACTAAGGAAAGAGAAAAATGGCAATTTAAAGGAACTTTCTTTAATTATTTAAAAAATCAGGATAAAGATTATAGGAAGAAATGTTTTAGAAATATAAATAATTCTTCAGATTTTCTTGAAGAAGATTTATCTCCTGTTCAATTAGGTATTTGTTTTAAGATAGATAAAGAAGAACATAAAGTTGAAACCAAGAAATATTTTTATAAAATAATTAATAAAGACAATAATCTTGAAAATTCTTTGACTTATTTTTGCCTAAATGAATCAATAAAAGAAATAGCTACGGACAGACAGAAAAGAATTATAGGTCTTAGAATGGAAGGACAAACTTTTAAAGAAGTATCTAAAATATTAGGAATACCATTTACTACAGTAATGTATCAAATGAGAAATCTGGGTAAAAAATTAAGTGAAACTTTTGACCTTAATATGGATCTTGGAATTAGAAATTTTAAAGAATGGAATGATTGGAAACATAAGGATATTTCAGTAAGTTAGATTTTTTTAAAAAGTTGATTTTTGAACCTACTATATAATTGTAAAGTATTATATAGTAGGTAAAATATTTGAAAGAATCTGATTTAAACAATATAATTAGAAGAAATATTTGTGAACAAAATGGTTGGGCTCATAAAATAGCTGATCCTGCAGGTATTGCTGCTAAAATGGCAAGCCAGAATCCTTTTGATGGATTTGGATATACTGATAAATTTAATATAGTTTGGGAATCAAAATTAATAAAACAAGATTTTAAGGCATTCAATTTTAATGATATTCGAGATCACCAGATTTCGCATCTCTCCAAAATAAGAGAAATAACAAAAAATCAATCTATGCAAACAATATGTGCAATTACTTTAGGAAGTTGGATTCCAAGAAAAGGAATTACTCTTTTTGTATTTTCAATAGATTATATAAATAATTTAATGAAATTAGAAAAAAAGAGCATTCTTAAAAAAGAACTTTTGCAATTGAGATCTGAAGAAAAATGTATAGAAATAAAAAAGGAGTCATTTAATATTAATGAATTAAAAATAAAATTAATAGAAGGAAATTAAATGAATGAACTTGAAGAAATTACTGAATTTTTAAATAAAGATAAAAGAAAGAAATGTATTTGTGGAAATTGTAAAAAAGAAATTTATTGGCAACATAAACATAGACCGGATACATGCCCTCATTGTGGAGATCAATATTTTAATAAACCAGAAGATGAAAGAAGTCTTTTCGTAATTCAAGATGAATGGTTAAAAACAAGAGATAAAGAAGTTCTTGGAAAAATGTATAAAATTCTTGTTCCTTATGTAAGAAAACTTATAGTTCAAAGAGTTAAAGGAAAATATTTTTTTACAGTTGAAGAATTAGAAATAAAAACTCATGATGTATGTTCTGATTTTATTTATTATTATTTATCAGTTCCTGAATTTAAAATGCTTTTTTCTTTTGGTGGATATATAAAAAGATCTCTATTATCAGTTCTTTTCGGAGATAAAGAAGAAGAAAGAAATCATGATTCTTTAAATTCTATGATTGATATTGATCAGGAACTTGATGATTATCTTCCTCAAATATCTTTGGAAGCAAAATATAAAATGTATTCTGAATTTAATTCTGATAATATTGATAATAATTCTGAGTATATTATTAAGAATCTTAGTGAACAAATAAATAAAATAGCAGATACAATTCAAAAGAATTTTTCAATTAAAGAATCTTTGTTATTCCTTGTTGGAATTAAGAATAAACTTGAAGGCCAAACTCCTGAATTTATGGAAGATTTTTATGCATATGCAGGAGAAACAGTTCAAACTAATCTTAAAAAAGCTTTATTGTTAATATATCGTTTTTTAAAATGGAGTGAATTATAATGGATTTTTTTGGTCCTGGAAGTGAAGAAATTTGGAATGAACAAATAAATGAAATGTTCTCCAAAAAGAAAGATTCTGAAATAAATATAATATTACAAGTTGTTTCACTTTTAATTTATCAAAATGCTAATAGTACTCTTCTTGTTGATTTATACAAACTTTTAGGACCAGAAAAATTTAGTCAAATGGTTCTTTTACTTGATGGTACTTTATTTAAATTACCTTCTGCCAGTGAATTTAAAGAATCATTAGTTGTTGCTCTTTGTTTTTATTATAAAGAAATAAAAGGATTTTCTTGGCAGGAAATAAAAGATAAATTTCCATTTGAAATATCAGGAATTTCTTGCGGCATAAAGATAAAACAATTGAATAATTTTCTTCAGCAAAAAGTTAAAGAATTATTTACAAAAGAGGATATAAAATAATGGATGAAAAATTAATGGATGATTCAACAATAGAACTTATGAATCAGTTAGATAGTGAAAAAAATAAAAAAGAAGTTATTGATATTCAAATGACAGATCCAACATTTCTATTAAAAACTGAAATGTTTAAGTTCTTTTCAGATGTATTAAATTCAACAAAATCAAAAGAAATAAAAGAAAATTTTTTATGGGAAGAAATTAAGAAAAGAATAGAAAATGGAAATCCTACAGATGTTACTTTTTATCAACTTACTGATTTCTTTTTAAATCTTCAAAAACAAAAGAATATTTCTAATGAATCAATCCTTTCTCTCTTAAGACCTTCTGCTCCTGGAACAGCAAATCCTCTTCTTGAACAACTTACAAGAGGTTCAAAGAAGCAAGATGAAGATGAAGAATTTTCTGCTGAAACTCAAAAAATTGCTGATAGTGTTTGGAGAAAAATTCAGGAACAGGCAAGAAAAGAAAAGGATTCTTCTTCTTCATAAATCACTTCAAGATTGATATTTTTCTCAAAATTGGTTTATAATATATTGTCTAATTAATAAGGAGTTTAATAATGATGAAATTATTGGTATATGGTGGATTAGTTGATAATCTTGTAAAGAAAAATGATCTGACAGGTTTAGGTATAATAGAAGTTAAAAATGAAGCTTCTTGTATTATAGGTTTAAATGTAATTCAAATACTTTCATATGATCATGATAATACTTCTGAAGAAGATTTAAAATATGTAAAAAGCAGAATTTATTCAAGCTTAGGTGTTAAATAAATTGTTAAATTTTGAACAGTACAAATCATATTATTCTAAGAATGGACATTTATTAGGAAGATTAAAAACAAAGAAATCTTTAAATGATGCTCAGATACTATCAGGATATGAAGCTTATATTAAATCAGAACAAAAAAGATATGAATCTAAAGAAAGACAAATAGAAAATTCAAAAATTAAAAAAGAAATTAAAGTAGATGAAAAATGGATTGAAGTAAGAAAGCAAGTAGAAGAAAGAGATAATTTTAAATGTAGATTGATGTCTATTTTAACTTCTGAAGAATTAAAAGAACTTAAAGAAAATTCTGGAGGGTTACATTTAATTTTAGATCCTGCTCATTTTTTAAGAAGATCACAATATCCTAAAATGATTTATGATATTGATAATATTGTATTATTGAATAGAGCAAGTCATACATGGTTAGATCAATTTAGAAATCCTTTGAATGGAAAATATATTGGTCCAACACAATCTTTTGATTGGTGGATAAAAATAATTGGTACAGAAAAAATTTTAAAATTAATGAAAAAGAAAGGAGAATTAATAAATGGCTGATTTGAAAGAATTAGATGATTTAGTAAAAAGTTTAAGTAAAAAGTTTGGAATTGAAAATGTTTCATTAATGGGAAACAATCTACATATTATAGACAGGTGGAATTTGAAATCTCTTAATCTTACTGATTTAACTTGTGGAGGATTACCTAAAGGAAGAATGATTGAGATTTATGGTCCAGAAAGTAATGGTAAAACAACACTTGCTACTATTTTAGCAGCTGATGTTCAAAGTCAGAATGGTAGTATTGCTTATATTGACACAGAACATGCCATAGATCCTGTTTATGCAAAAACATTAGGATTAGATATTACTAAATGTATTTTTTCACAACCTGATAGTGGAGAAATGGCAATTAATTTAGCAGAAGATTTAGTAAAATCTGGAAAGATAGATTTAATAGTTATTGATTCGGTAGCTGCATTAACACCCCAAGCAGAATTAGATGGGGAAGCTGGGGACCAACAAATGGGACTCCAGGCGCGGTTGATGGGTAAGGCATGCCGGAAGCTTTCAGCATTAATAAGTAAATCTAAAACAACAATTATATGGATAAATCAGATAAGACAAAAAATAGGTATTGTATATGGAAATCCTGAATGTGTTACTCCTGATACAACAATTGATATAGAAATAGATTTATAAAATTTTAGAACTTATTTACCTATCATTAACTATATAATTATAATAGTTTAATGAGGTAAATAAACAATGAAATTTTATTATTTTTATAAAGTTATTAATTTATTAAATAATGAATATTATTATGGAGTTCATAGTACAATTGATTTAAATGATAATTATTTTGGTTCAGGAAAGATAATTAAAAGAGCAATTAATAAATATGGTATTAATAATTTTAAAAGAGAAATTTTAAAATTTTTTAATAATGAGGAAGAAATGTATAAATATGAAGAAGATTTTATTACTCAAGAATTGATCGATGATTTAAATTGTTATAATCTTTGTCCCGGTGGTAAAGGCGGATGGGTAGGAAAAGTTTCTGTTGAAAGTAAACTTAGAGGAGCTGAAAATATTAGGAATTATTGGAAAAATATAACACCGGAACAAAGAAAAATGCATGGTGAAAAAACAAAAGCTGGAAAAACAGAAGAAACAGAAAAAAGAAGGAAGAAAAATAGAGAAATTGTATTTTCTAAAAAGAGTACTGAAGAGATAAATATTATTTATAAAAAAATTGGAAATTCTCTTCACGAATTTAATATTAATAATCCTGAAAGTAAAATTATAAAAAGCGAAAAAAGTAAAAAATATTGGGCAGAACATCCAGAAAAAAGATTAGAGCTTAAAGAAAATAATACAGGATATGATAAAAATAAAGAATTTATTAAAAATTGGAAATTTTTATACGATAGTTATAAAGATAGAATTTTAGATTTAGTATTATATAGTAATTTAGCAGATGATAATATAAAAAAACTTTTAAAGTTACCGATTAAATTAGAAAAAGCATTGAAATATTATGAATATTTGGATTTAATAAAAGTTAAAGAAATATTGCATTTTAATGATATTTCAGAATTTGCTAAAATTATTAAGAAAAAAACATTATGTGAAAATATAAATTATGAAAAAAAAGAATTTATAGAATATAAATTAATAAATTTATATAGATTAAATCATTATGAAAATAATATAAGATACGCTTTAGACATTGATTATTCTGATTCTTATATGAGTAATTATTTAAATAAAAGTTATTTTGTTTCAGATTTGAAATATTATGAATATTTGGATTTAATAAAAATTAAATCAACAATAAAAATAAACATAAAAAAAATATTTCCAAATGCGCAGAGAAATACTGCTAAAAAAACGATAATAGAATTAAATAAAAATTTTAAACAGAATTATATATTATTAGGAGAGGATTTAAATGAATACACTTTGCAAATGCTTGAAGATGGAAGAGTTATTTCAATTAACAGGAAATGATTATCATGAGATGTCCGAAAATGAAATGATTGATATTTCTGATAAAAATGTTAGAATAAAATCTTTCAATCATTTAAAAAATAAAAATGAATACAAAAAAATTCTGTCATTAATACGAAAAGAAGATAGTAATATTTATGAAGTGCATCCATTAAATTCTGATGATATATTATTAAAAGCAACAAAAATGCACAAATTATTTGTAGTTGATAAAGAAAAATATTTACATCTAAATGAAATAGAAAAAGGATCAAGATGTTTAATGGATACGGGAAATATTATTCCTGTAGAAATTAAAGAAACAAATACAAAAAGTTCAATTTTAGATATAGAAGTAGAAGATAATGAAAATTATTTTACCAATAGTCTGCTTTCACATAATACAACTCCTGGAGGTCTTGCTTTAAAATTTTACTCATCGATTCGCATGGAAGTTAGAAAATCAGAATATATAAAAAATAAAGAAGTTACAATTGGATTTATTGCTAATGTAAAAACTGTTAAAAATAAAGTAGGAATTCCTTTTAAGAAAAGAGAAATGAAAGTTATTTATGGAAAAGGACTACAAATTGAAGAAGAGTTTGTAGATTTTGCATTAGAAACTGGAGTAATGCAAAGAAAAGGTACTTGGTATTTTTATGGAGAGGAAAGATTAGGACAAGGAAAAGAATCAGCTATTGGAACTTTAAATGACAATAGAGATTTAAAAGAAAAAATAGAAAAAGAAACAAGAGAAGCTATTTCAAAAATAGATATTGGAAATATGGAACCTATAATCGAAGAAACAATGCCAGAAGAATTAAAGGAAGATGAATGAAATTAATATCCCTTACTCTTACTAATTTTGGTCAAAATAAAAATGTTCATTTAAATTTCAAAAATGGAATTAATGTTATTAGCGGTAGGAATGGAAGTGGTAAGTCTACTGTTCTCAAAGCAATAGCATTACACCTTTTTAATTCCATTAAAGGAAATTTAGAAGATTACATATCTTGGGGACAAGAATATTTTGAAACAACTTTAGAATGGGAACACCAAGGTAAAAAATTTAAACAAACTATTTATTATGGAACAAGTTCAAAAAGAGATCTATATATTGATAAAGAATATTTCAAGAACAGTGATGCAATTAAAGAATTAGCAAGATTGTTTGATCCTAAAATATCATTAGCTAGTATTATTTCTTCAGAACAAGAAGTAGATTTAATAAATACAAAACCTGCCGTAAGAAGAGAATACCTTAAAAAAATATATAACTTAGAATTTCAAAGGGGCATAAAAGAAATTGAAGAAGAAATAAAACAGATGCAAGATATAGATCTTGATAGTATAGACAAAAAAATATATGCCCTCGAAAATAAAAAGTATAGTATTCAACAAATGTTATATCATGATATAACAATATTTGAATATGATAGTAATGTATTAGAATTAGAAAAAAGTATTTTAATAAAAAATAATTTTGATTTAAAACTAAAAGAATATGAGAATGCAATTAAACAATTAGATGAATATACTTCGAGAATTCTAAAATTGAAAGCACTAAAAGAATCATTAGAAAAAGAAAACGAGTTATTACAAAAAAGAATAAATGATTTAGAATTGGAAAAAGTAGAAATAAGTAATAATTATAATTTTAAATTAATTGAATTATCTTCAAAGAAAAACAAAGATTTTGAAATTGAATTAAAGAAATTAGAAAAAGAAATAGATCTAATAGAATTTGAAAGATTAGAAGAATTTGATGAACAACAAATCAAAAATTGTTTATCAAAAATGTCAACATTGAATTTAGAATATTCAAGGATAAAGGATAAGATAAAATTATGTGAATCTGGTAAATGTCCTACTTGTGGTAAAGATTTTGATTCGAGTGAATTATCTTTTTTTCTAACAGAAAGAGAAAATATAGAAAGGGAAATTACTCAATCAGAAATAGAACAAGATGAACTTCTTTCTAAACAAGCTGAAATTGCTCAACAAAGAGAAGAAGAAAATAAGAAACAAAATAAGTATAATTTATTAGAACAGAAAATTGTCAATGAGAAAATTAAGATTAATAATGAAAAAAAGAATATTGAAGAACAGATAAAAACGTTAGAACTCATCTTCAATAAGGATATGGCTTCTTGTGAAGAAAAAATAGTAAACTGTAAAGAAAAAATTAAAAAAGTTTTAAATAATATTGAATCTTCTAATTCAGAAATTTTAGAAAATTCAGAAAAACTAAATGGAATATTGGTTCCTGATAAACCAGTATTTGATGAAAATATTAAAATAAAAATAAATAATATTGAATCAATTATAAAAGAATATGAGAAAATAGAGACAATAAATGAACAAATTGTAAAAAATAATGAAGAGATACTAAACGAACAAACCTGCGATAAGGAAGAAAAAGAGAAACTATCTAAAGAAAAAGAAACAATTATTGAAGATATTGAAGGTTTGAAAAAAGGAAAAATTATTCTCCAGAAAGAATTTCCTAATTATGTTATAACTCAACTTTCTTCAGGATTAGAAAAGAATATAAATTATTTTCTTTCTAGAACATATGATAAATATGAATTAGTAATAGAAGATAAAAGTGATTCAATTTTTATACTGTATGGTCCTGAAAAGAAAGATTGTAATCTTGCATCAGGATATGAAAGACAAATATTTAATCTTGCTACAAAATATGCTT
>Ga0187889_10000954_pt1 | contig 32896 bp, 22 predicted proteins | sample June2016WEW_7_10_2_FD_132992 | JGI IMG/M metagenome (GOLD analysis project Ga0187889, IMG submission 132992) | Peatland microbial communities from SPRUCE experiment site at the Marcell Experimental Forest, Minnesota, USA - June2016WEW_7_100 | ecosystem: Environmental > Terrestrial > Soil >... | reverse complement strand
CCAGAGAGCTCTCCATCGTCTCATGCGATCTCAAGAAGATCATCGAGAATGCGGTGTACATGGTGCAGGATACAGCCCGTGAGAATCATGTGGAGATCATCGAGTTTCACCCACCCAAGAGGGCAATGATCAAGGCCGATCCCCACATGATACAGCAGGTCCTCATGAATGTCTTCATCAATGCCGTCCAGGCTATGGAGTTCGGCGGGAGGATGGAGGTCCATCTTACCGACAGGGATGACCGCATGGAGGTTATTGTGTCCGATACGGGCAAGGGTATACCCGATCAAGTCAAAGGCAGGATCTTTGATCCCTTCTTCACTACGAAACCAAAGGGGATCGGGTTAGGGCTTTCTATCTCATATCGGATTATCAAGCTGCATTCAGGCGCCATCACCTTCATCTCAAACCCCGGAGGCACGACCTTTATTATCACGCTACCCAAGGATCCGAGCCGCGCGAGGTAAGGTGATGCTGATAATATAACTTTTATACCCAAACAAAATTTAAGGAGGTTGTGAATGCCATTACTGACATCCACTGCATATGCAGCGACAGCCCAGTTCAGGGGTAATATCGGGGCCATGATCGTGGATGCTGCCCCTGTGGTTAAACTCGTGTTACTGGTCCTCTTCATATTTTCCATATTCTCATGGGGTATCATTATTCAGAAGTGGATCATGTTTACCAGGGCCCGCAAGAGGGCGAAGGTGATACTGGACATGATTGCCAAGAGCCCAAGCATGGTGAAGCTCAAGGAGACCATTGCAAAGGCTGGTGATTGTCCCGTGTCTAAGATGTTCGATGAGGCCCTTGATGAGGTGAATAAACTCTCAGGCAGGACGGGCATGGTCAATCAGTCCATGCTTATAAACATCGAGGCCAGGTTGGGCAATGCCCACGCACGGCAGGGCATGGACCTTTCCTACGGTCTGGGTTTCCTGGCAAGCATCAGTAACGCAAGTCCCTTTATCGGACTGTTCGGGACCGTTTGGGGAATCATGGATTCCTTCAGACATATCGCACTCATGGGCTCCGCGAATCTTGCAACCGTCGCCCCAGGTATATCCGAGGCCCTGATCGCCACTGCCGCAGGACTCTTTGTCGCAATACCGGCCGTGCTCTTCTATAACTACTTTACGAGCCTCATCACCCATGCGAGCGCCCAGATGGACCAGTTCCAGATGGACTTCATTAACTCTCTGCGCCGGGGGTTGTTCCATGCAGACAAATAAGCCCAAGACGTATGTGGCGGAAATCAATGTGACGCCGCTGGTTGATGTCATGCTCGTGCTGCTCATCATCTTCATGGTATCGGCCCCCATGATGAAGGAAGGCATGAAGGTTGATCTGCCCGAGGCGGAGGCGCGGGCTTTGGGCGAGAGCCAGGATCTTGTGATCACCATAGGCAATGACAAGACCGTTGATATCAACGGATCACCGGTTGAACTCGGCAGGTTGGAGATGGTCCTCAGCCAGATCAAGGAACAGAGGAATGTAGAGGCCGTCTACCTGCAGGCCGACAAAAGTATCCCATACGGATTTGTAGTCCAGGTGATGTCGGTCATACGCATGAGCGGTCTGACGAAGATCGGCCTTGTGACCCAGCCTCCGGCAAATAAATAAGAGCCAGGATGCAGTCTTTAAGAAACTTCCTTATCTTATCGCTCATCTGTCATCTGGTGTTGATCCTTACCCTGGTGGATATCGATCTTTCCGGAAAGAAATTAGACACCTCAGACGTGTATGAGGTATCAATCATTCCCGGTGTCCCCTCGGGCGGAGAGGCTGCATCGAAGAGCGTTTCCATACCCGAGAGCAAGAAATTCATTTTCAACAAGAAGTCCGAACATGTCTCACTCGGAGAGGTCAAGAAGGAGAGAGCCTTGAAAGAAGGCCCTCCCAAACTCTCGCCCCTGGAAATGAAGCGGGAGACCCCCGAAGAGGGAGGCCCGGTTACAGCGAGTGCAGGTAATCTGACCAGGCCCCCGGTACAGACCGGTATGGGTACGGGAACGGCCCATGGCCCTGGAGGAGGGAGTGCTTCAGAGATCGCCCTGTGGAAAGCACGGGTCAGGAGCTTGGTGGAGAACTTGTGGAAAACCCCTCCGGAGATCGAGGGAATGGATTCATCATTACAGACCACCTATCTTCTCAGGGTGAGCAGGACAGGTGATCTGCTCCAGAAGAAACTCATGGTATCATCGGGCAATGTGCCCTTTGACCGATCGATACTCATTACCCTGGGCAGGGTGAGCCGATTACCACAGCCTCCGCTCGTCCTCATTGCAGGCGAGGACTGGTTTGAGTTCACCATGTCTTTCACACCCCCGAAAGGAGCTCATTGATGCGAAGATTCTTTGCCCTTATTTTTGTAATTTTTATCATTTCCGACATACATGTACATGCCCAGCAGATCCACATCGACATCGAGGCGAGCGGATTCCGCAAGATGAAGGTTGCCATGCCTACCTATGCCGGGCCCGGTGACATGGCGGGCTCGGTGTGGGCCATGTGCGCCAGGGACCTCCAGCTGTCAGGGATCTTCGATCTCATCTCGCCCCAGAGCTATGTCAATCCGGGCCCCCTTGGCGAAGTCCAGCAGGGTTCACTGAAGGACTTCTCGCTCATCGGTTCGGATTATGTGATAGCCGCTACGGTTTCAAAGCAGGACACCACAGGCATATTCAAGGTCCAGATGGTGGATGTTTCTACAGGGCAGGTCATCGAGAGCGCCACCTACACGAGCGGCGAGCAGACCATGTACATGGCTGTCCATGCGTTCATGGATCACGTCTTGAGGAATAAGTTCGGACTAGACCCCATCTTTTCCTCCAAGATCGCATGCATAAAAAAAGATAAAACGGCTAAACAGCTCCATGTCATATGGTGCGATGGAACCGGAGGCAATACCATACGTGGCGGCGGCAGCCTTGTACTGAGCCCTGCATGGTCGCGTGACGGGAAAAAGATCGCATTCGTATCCTACTGGAAAAACAACCCGGACCTCTACCTGCTGGATCTTGCCACGAACAATGTAAAACAGCTCTCGGCGCAGAAAGGCATCAACACATCACCTGCCTTCGATGCGTCAGGCGGCAGGATAGGGCTCACGTTGTCCATCGACGGTTCACCCAAGATCTATATCATGAACCTGGACGGCTCAGGCAGGACAAAACTCACCACAGGCTGGGCAACCGATACCTCGCCATCATTCTCGATCAATGGAAAGAGCATGGCCTACTGCTCATCCCGGTCGGGTAACCCCCAGATCTTCATCATGGATCTTGCAACGAAGAATGTGCAGCGGCTTACCTATGAGGGAAAATACAACTCCGAACCGACCTTCTCACCGAGGGGAGATCTCGTGGCATTTTCCTATCGTGCTAAAAATGAAAAGTTTTATATTGCGACTATAAAACCTGACGGGTCGAATTTCCGGGTGCTTCCAGGGTCGGGCCTTGGAGATGAATCACCGAGTTTTTCTCCCGACGGGAGACTCATTGCCTTTGCCGGTGGAGACGGTAATATCCACATAACGGATCTCATGGGTACCATGTCCGTGCCTGTCACCTCTGGGGGAGGGTTTTCCGAGCCGGCCTGGTCGCCGTTGATGAAATGAGAAATCTTTGAACTTGACCTGACTCAGGGTTGGATTACAGTACAAACAACTCCAAGAGTGGAGAGGAGAATGATATGAAGAGAATTATTCGTATTGCATATACCATCATAATACTCTGTGCGATCCTGTTCGTCATGGGTTGTGCGAAGAAGACCCTGGAACCGGTAACTCCGGAAGTTTCAAAGCCGCATCCTCCCGGCCAGACGGGAATGCCTGCCGAGCAGCCTGGCATGAAGATGGATACGTCCGAGGCATCTCAGGGTGCTGGAGCCGCTTCGGGCAAGTCCACGATTGAGAAGGCTCGGACCGCCTTTGAAAAAACGGATATATACTTTGAGTTCGACAGTTTCGAGCTCACGCCGGAGGCCCGGAAGGCACTGGCCGATAAGGCTGCTTTCCTGAACTCACATCCTAAGATCAAGACCCGCATCGAAGGCCACTGTGACGAGCGGGGCACGGCAGCATACAACCTTGCCCTGGGGGAGCGCCGTGCCAAGGCTGCTCAGGACTATCTTGTTTTCCTGGGTATAGGCTCGGAAAGGGTTTCAACGGTCAGTTACGGTGAAGAGAAGCCGGTGGATCCGGGGCATAACGAAACGGCCTGGGCCAAAAACAGAAGGGCCCATTTCGACATTCTTGGGGAGTAATAATCATGAGACGATCTATCCTATTTATCTTATTGCTGATCATATCCGGTTGTGCAACTCAGCAGGATCTCAATGCCCTCAAGAGTCAGGTGGATATGCTCCAATCCCGCCAGAGTATGGCCGAGAAGAAGACGGCGGAAATCTCCAAGCTCACGGACCAGTCCCTTAAGCAGCAGGGCGAGTTGCAGAATCGGTATTCTGAGCTGCAGAATCAGATGTTCACGCTCCAGGGGTCCATCGACCAGATCTCGGCATCTGCAGGGCTTACTTCGGCCGGTGGAGGCGAGACCAAGATATCCAAGCTGGAAAAGGATGTCCAGTCCCTCAAGGACCAGCTTCAGAACAAGGGGACTGCTCCTGCCCAGAATTCGCTCTATGACAGCGGCATGGAAAAATTCAAGGCCGGGATGTTCAGCGATGCGGTCCAGGACTTCAAAGGCTTTCTTGCCCAGAATCCCGACCCGGCACTCGCCGGTAATGCCTACTTCTACATGGGAGAGTCCCTCTATGCCCTGGGCAAGTATGATGACGGTATCTTAAGCTATGATACGGTAGTAAAGAAGTTCAAGGACAGCGATAAAGTGCCTGATGCCCTCTATAAACAAGGGCTGTCGTTCATGAAGATGGGAGACAACGAGACCGGTACGCTGATCCTGCAGCAGCTCATAAAAGAGCACCCCAAGACCGATGCCGCAAAGAAGGCCAAAAAGGCATTGAAAAACCCTCCTGCTTAGAAAGGGATGATGGTCTTTGACCTGTAATATGTTTTGCATCGAGAAAATCGTAAATGGAGAAAGGGGTTTTCATGAAGATCAGATCATTTAGAGTGATTCCCACACTTCCTGAGATGCTTAATCCCATCCTGTCACTTGCATACAATATCTGGTATTGCTGGAACCACAAAGGTCTGCGTCTCTTTCAGCACATGGACAGAGACCTCTGGGAGGAGACGGGCCACAATCCCGTGGATATGCTCTCCCGTATCTCGCAGGGCCGCATCATGGACCTCATGGAAGACGAAGGATTCCTCTCCCAGATGAAGAAGACCTACGAGGAATTCGAGGACTACATCGCAGAGAAGGGGGTATATTCCTTCCTCCTGGCCCAACCCATTGACTTTACGATAGCCTATTTTTCCATGGAATTCGGCCTCACCGAGAGCCTGCCCATCTACTCGGGAGGGTTAGGTGTGCTGGCCGGCGACCATTTGAAGAGCGCCAGCGACTTGAGGCTGCCTCTCTACGGGGTTGGCCTCATGTACAAGCATGGATACTTCACCCAGTACTTGAGCTGGGACGGCTGGCAACAGGAGGAATCACCGGATAATGACTTCTATCATATGGCCCTTATGCTGGAACAGAAAGACAGTGGAAAGCCCATCAAGATCTCATTGAAGCTCGCAGACAGGGAATGCCGGGCACAGATTTGGAAATGCCAGGTGGGCAGGGTGCCGCTGTACTTACTGGACACCAATCTGGAGGAGAACCATCCTGACGAGCGAAATATCACGGGTGGGCTCTATGCGGGCAACCAGGAGGACAGGCTCAGGCAGGAGATCCTTTTGGGCATCGGCGGCATGAGGGCACTGGATGCCCTGGGCATCGATCCCATGGTGTACCACATGAACGAAGGGCACAGCTTTCTCGTCGGATTAGAGCGCATCCGTAACCTCATGAAGATTAAGAACATGGATTTCAACACCGCCCGCGAGGTGGTGAGGGCATCGTTCGTCTTCACCACGCACACACCGGTCCCTGCAGGCAATGACGTCTTTGAGATGGGGCTCATGGAAAAATATCTCAAGCCCTATGTGGATGACACGGGGATCAAGTGGTCTGACTTTCTCGCGCTCGGCAGGAAGAACCCTTACGACGACAAGGAAGGTTTTGGTGCCACGGTATTCGCACTCAAGAATTCCGCCTTTCGCAATGGGGTAAGCAAACTCCACGGCCAGGTCTCAAGGGATATGTGGAGGGACATCTGGCCGCACGTCAAGACAGAGGATGTGCCTATCTCTTCTATTACCAACGGCATCCATATCCCTTCATGGATCTCAGACGAGATGGCCGAGCTCTTCGACCGGTACCTCGGCCCCAAATGGAAGGAAGACCCGGACAATCAAAAGGTTTGGGAACGGATCGACGAAATACCCGATGCCGAGCTGTGGTCCACACATCAGCGGCGCAGGGAGAGGCTGGTTGCCTTTGCGCGTAAAAGGCTCATGAAGCAGCTTGCCACACGAGGTGCCAAGCCGAAGGATATCCAAAGGGCCATGGAGACTCTGCATCCTGATGCACTGACCATCGGATATGCCCGGCGCTTTGCCACATACAAGCGCGGTCTCCTTATCTTCAGGGACATCGATCGCCTTAAGGCCATCCTGGCCAACCGCGAGCTTCCGGTACAGCTCATCGTGGCAGGCAAGGCGCATCCCAGAGATCACGAGGGCAAGACCATCATCCAGAAGATCATCCACATCGCACGCGAGGAGCCTTTCAGAGACAAGATCGTGTTCCTTGAGGATTATAATATGAATATAACACGTTACCTCGTGGAGGGCGTGGATGTGTGGCTCAACAACCCTAGACGACCCTTTGAGGCTTGCGGTACATCGGGCATGAAGGCTACTGCAAACGGCGCGCTCAACTTGAGCGTTCAGGACGGCTGGTGGGTGGAGGGATATCACCCCGATCTCGGTTGGTCCATTGGAAACGGCGAGGTCTACGACAACTACGACTATCAGGATCAGGTTGAGAGCAAGGCCATCTACGATCTGCTGGAGCGCGAGATTATCCCGTTGTTCTATGAACGCGGTCTCGACGGACTGCCCAGAGGCTGGATCACCATGATGAAGAAATCCATGCGCAGCTTATGTCCTGTATTCAATTCCAACCGCATGGTTGAGGAATACACGGACAGGTGCTATATGGCCGCAGCCCTGAACGTGAAGACTTTAATGGGTGACAATTTCAAGAACGTACGCCAGGTGGTCAAGTGGAAGGACACATTGACATCGCGCTGGAGCGATGTGACGGTGCAGGACATCAGTCATGAGGGGGGGGACGAGGTCGCGGTGCACAGCGACATAACGATCCGCGCCGAGGTGAAGCTTGGCGCCATCAACCCGTATGACGTCAGCGTACGGGTATACTACGGGAACATCGATGATGCCGGTAACCTCAATGGGGCAAAGGATGTGATGATGGATCACATCAAGGAGCTCGGCAAGGGTGTCCATGTCTTTGAGGCCCGCATCACGTGCGATGATACGGGCAGGTTCGGGTATTCCGTGAGGATACTGCCGTCCCATACGAATCTCATCTACCCGGTGGATATGGGTTTGATTTGCTGGGCGTGATTGTCATGATGATATGGAGGAGCGGCTTTAGCCGCGATGAAGTAATCGCGCCTGAAGGCGCTCCTACAAACAATATTCCAGGCTTCTTGGAAGCTTGAGATATGAGACTGCCCAATCATAAGACCAAGATCGTATGTACCATCGGGCCTGCTTCCAGGACTCGTTCCATCATGGAGCGGATGATCATAGCAGGGATGGATATCGCCCGCCTGAATTTTTCTCACGGTGATTTTAACTCCCACGAACAGGTGATTAAAGATCTGAGGGCCGCGGCTCAATCTGTAGGAAAGCGACTTACCATCATGGGCGACCTGCCCGGGCCCAAGATGCGTATAGGGGTTATGGCCCAAGAGCCGGTTGAATTGAGGCCGGGCAATGGCTTTACGCTCACTACCGAAGAGGTAGCGGGTGATGAGAACAGGGTATCGGTGAGCTTCAAGCGCCTCCCCCAGGCTGTCAAGGCAGGGGATACGCTCTTCTTAAATGATGGGCTCATTGCGCTTGAGGTCACCAGGGTCCAAGAAAGCAATGTGGAATGCAAGGTCCTTGTAGGAGGGGAACTGCGCTCCCACAAAGGGCTCAACCTGCCGGGCATCGATCTGGGCATCAGCGCATTCACTCAGCAGGATCATGTATGCCTGAGTTTTGCCGCCAGGCAGGGCCTGGATGCGGTCTGTCAATCCTTTGTGATCTCAGGGGCGGATATCCGTGCAGTGCGCGAGGCTGCAGAGGCAATCGATTACCATCCTTTCATCATTGCCAAGGTCGAACGATCGGCTGCGCTTGATCACATCGACGATATCCTCGATGCATCAGACGGCATAATGATCGCCAGGGGAGACCTTGGTGTGGAGATCCCCATCGAGAAGATTGCAATAGTCCAGAAAGAGCTCATGGCGAAAGCGATCATTCGCGGAAAACCGGTTATTACCGCAACCCAGATGCTTGAATCCATGACGGAAAACCGCAGACCCACACGGGCCGAGGTGACGGACGTGACAAATGCCATACTGGACGGCACCGATTGCGTCATGCTCTCGGGTGAGTCGGCCATGGGCAAGTATCCTCTAGAGGCTGTAGAGATGCTCGGCAGGATTGCTTCGGTTACCGAGCCGTACGGTCCCGGATATCGTCTGAGGGAGAGGCTCAGGGAGATCACGGAAATACAGACAAGCAGGATAAGTGATCTGGTTGTGTTCAGCATAGAGGCAATCTTCAAGCATATTTCACCGGCGGCGGTGTTTGTCCCCACCAACAGCGGGGCCATGGCCAGGAGTATTACACGCTTCAGGCTCCCGGTATGGATTGTTGCCATGAGCAGATCAGAGCTCACGTGTCAACAACTCCAGTTCTCTTATGGTGTCCAAAGCGCTCAGGAAGCCGAATATCCTGATGATTGGAGGCCTTATGTGAGGTCATGGCTCCATGAGCATGAGGTGGAAGGGGACATTGCCATCCTCACCCAAGGGCCTTCGAAGAAGCACCCGGAGGCGAATCACCGGATGGAGATCATTGACCTGAAACAAGTACCGGAATAAGTGTTGACCATAAAAAAATATTTTCGTGTGCGAGAGTGGCGGAATTGGCAGACGCGCTGGACTTAGGATCCAGTGGGTAAAACCGTGGGGGTTCGAGTCCCTTCTCTCGCACCATTAATTTTATTGAAGTTTTTCTCAGTGCGATCATCTCTTAAACCCCCTGATAACCGAGAGTGTGCCCAAATTGTGCCCATCCTGTGCCCGTGAGAGTGTCTCGGCGTTCTCCTGATACATGGTTGAAAGCCGCTCGCAAGCTAGCCTGATGTCATCTTCGCTGGTGATATTGTACCGGTCAAATACAGCCCTTGTCTTGTGTCCGGAGATCCTCATCGCCACCACTTCAGGAACACCGGCCCGGACCATATTCCGTACCGCAGTACGTCTCAGGTCATGGAAGAGCCGCCCCTCAAGTTTCACTTTGATAAGCGCTTTCTCCCATGCAGTCCTGAAATCTTTGTTGAACGGCTGCCCGTTATGATGAAAGAAAAACACATTCTGACACTCCGGGAATCTGGCATCACGGATTTTCTTTTGTGCGAGCAAGACATCAAAAAGCTCACCGAACATGTAAACAACCCGGCCTTCCCCGTTCTTCGTGCTTCCGGGTTCAAGGATGATCCTGTGATTCCAGATATCGACCTGATGCCACTGAAGATCAAGAAGCTCTCCGCGTCTCATACCCGTATAGTAAGCCGCGATCAATAAAGGCTTGAGGTAAGAGGGAAGCGCATCTCTGAGATTTACATACTCGTCGTACTCAAAGAATCCAGTTCGTACGTTGGTTTCTTTCAACTTTGGGATGTGGGGCATCATTGTCACCTTGGGAGGTGTATGCCGGAACCCAAGGGTAAAAGCCCTCCTGAGAGCGCTTAACTCCCGGTTGATGGTTCCGTTTTTCATCCCTGCTTTCTGACGGTCAAAGATGTATTGCTGAACATGAGTCGTTGTCACCTTGCAGGCCTTCAGATTGCCGAAGAAATCCCTGAGATGTTCCGTGCTGTATCGGAGTCGTTCACAAGACTTCCGCTCCATGAGACTATATTCTGCAATAATGTCGTCCAACAGCTCATTAACCATGGTTCGTTCTACCTGAAGCCCCTGGAAGGTGCCTTGCACGATGCTCCCTTCCCTGAGCTTGAGCAATTTATCCGCATCGGATTTCTTCTTTGAGTGCGCTGACTCCCTGTACGGCTTGCCGTCCCGATAATACTTGATCCACCAAACTTTTCCTCTTTTATAAGCAGTTCCCATGAACTGATCCTTTCTTTGCCGTGGGCACGGCTTCAGCACTCCTCCTTTCTCCATGGATTTGAAGTAAAGCCCTGCAATTATCAGGCTTACCCTTCCTCGTAATTATACTACCGGCCACAAAACGAGGAAAGCTTCAAAAGGAGAAGGTAGTTTTCTGCTTCTCAATCCATCTGTCCATGTCGTTAACATCAAGGAGCACGCGCCTTCCATCCCTGATGCAAGGAATCTTCCCTGCCCAGACCATCTCGCGGATAGCCCAATCCGTTCTTCCCAGGTAAACAGCCGCTTCCGGTATCGAGTACAATCTCTTGGGTGGTCTAATCTTCTCAGTCATACAATTACCCAATTTGTTCATGACTCGGATGGATTCACTGTTATGAGATTTGGGGAACAATCATTGTAGAACTGGGACTTTTTCCAATGAGTAAAACCACCCATGAACGTGTGTATGCTTACTGCTACAACAAGCAAGTTGATCATGAATTCTTCCTCCTTTGTCTTTAAACATAAAAACCAACTTTTCCTCCCTTGCCCCTTTCGCAAATGATTGAAGGGGAAGGGAGGAACGACCGGAGAAAGGGAAGCCAGAAAGGCTCACCATATAGGAGTGGTTACAAAATGTGACCATAGGAGACCCCGAAGCGCTGCAAGCAGCATGACAACATGTTTACATGTTGGCGTGCTGCTTCTGAGCAAGCGGAGGGGGCTTATTTTGTTACTATAACCAGTAGAACTTAATGTCTTTTAAGCATATTAGTGTGAAAGTATTGACAGGTTCTAAATTTTGTAACAGATATTCAAGCATATTTAAAAAAGAGGATAAGAAGTGGTTTATTTAAGGGGATGAATAGCGAATGACACACCCTAATGATAGAACGTTTGCAGATGTTATTGAATCAATAAAAAATCTCTACAGAGGTTATTCTATTGAAGATATAGCAACAACTCTTTTTGTATCTCATCTCTGGTTACCCAATATCGCGAGTCCAGTGAAACATATTTTGTTTTCCATGATTCTTTGTTCCTTGAAGCCGGATGAATATGCAAAAACTTCAGCTATAAATAATTATTCAGAATTTCAGGAATTTTTGAATAAGCTATACATCCTAGCTCCTGACTTCATTATGCTGGAAGATTATGTTCCAGAATTGGACTGGGGAGAAGTTAAATTTCAACTTAATGAAAAAAGGTATCATATCTTTTATGGTTGTGACCTTTCTAATGTATTTGATTATCTCACTTTATTTCAGATTCTCTATGAACCAGTTGATCAAAAGTACATGGAATTAGCACATCGCTCTCCAATGAATGAATTAAAATCTATATTGTCAATACAGGACCAGATTATAACAAGCATTTCATCCCAGCCAGATAGAAATGGGCTAACAGTATCACCCGGAGAGACAGGTATTCCATCCGAATCCTTTTGGAACGAAGCAGTTCATGTATATAAATTGCTCAACTTTGAAGAAATCGCCGGAAAAGATTTTCTTGAGAATTTCAGTATAAAATCGGGTGAATTACCTCCAGTGATTTTATCTGAAGAGAAATTCGGAGATGCTGTTGCAGATGACCGTACATTCCCTAATATTTTCGTTGAGCTTGATGGCAGACATTTCCTGATCTTACCAAGAAGAATGTCCGGGGTTCTTTTCGATACTTGGGGAGAATTATTAGAAAGATATCGAGCATCTATTATAAAGCAAGGAAGGCTTCTTGAAGTGTCAGTCGCAGGCGGATTCTGCCGATTTGTAAAGGAACGATTTTCAGAAGAGGTCTCACTACTGTTTGTATCAGCTCGTTCTGGAGAAAATACAGCGCATGAAATAATTTTTCCAGTAGTGATAAAATCAAGGGATAAGCTAGTCCTCTTTTATATCCTACCCCCGTCTGAAGATGGGGAAGTTATAACTAGCTTACTTGCTGATATTTCCCCTAAGCTGAAGGAAGCAATTCAATTTCTTAAACAACCACCTACCCAGTTGATCATGCACCTCAAAAACCAGCTGGTCGAATTCCGTTCTGATAAAGAAGACGATGCTTTGACCCCAGAGCTTTTCATACTCATCCCTCAAACGTACACTGGTCCGTTTTTAATTAAGTTGAAAGAAGAACCGCCCGGGAGAGTGCAATACATGGATTCCATGCTCGCTATTCTTGATGAACTTTATAAGGTTGATGAACTTTCTGACTTTCTTGAGTATTTGGAGGAAATTGAGAAATCTTTTATGTCACCCCTAACTTCGTTACTCGATAAGTTCGCATCTTATAAAGATATGCATGGAGTTTTAATTGGTGGTGCTTTAACTCCCAACATGGTGATGATCGACCCCCATTGGGGTAGTCGTTTTCGATATGAGTCGCTAGCCAAGTTTTGGAGTCTTTATCCTGAGAGAGGTCTCTTTGGCAATCCACGCAGTTGGCAAATAATAAAGGAGGGTCCACGGAGGATTAGGTTAGCAGCAAGGTCATATTTTGGTTCTACACTTCATTTTAAAATAGGTAAGGTTCATGCCTTCTTTACAGCTCCATTTGATAAAATGTCATTTGAACAGGGATATATCTCTAACTTCTTGATGGAGTGCGCTGAAGATAATTTATATCAATATAAAGATGTTATTGGAGTACATAGAGTTTTTGAGAAAAATCAGGAGATCCTTGTCCTATTCTTTCCCTTTTCTCTTGTAAATATGAATACTGAATTTAAGCACTTATGGCACCTTAGTGCTGAAACAACAGCCTGGTGTGCTGATGTAAGTATCCTAGATACATTGACCATTGGTGTGAGAATTGTCTTCAATGAAGAAATAATCAGGCAATCTTTTTTGGAAATTCAGGATCGATCTATGGAGGCTGCATTACTATTGGAGATTATGCGCAAAATTGATTCCCGTTGCCATGATCCAAAGATAAAGGGCATTATAGATATTATTGAGAAAGGGAAAACAGGAAAACCAAGATTCATGTTCTTCACCGAAAAAATGCCGGCATCTTTTCCGGAGCTGATCAAGCCATGTCAACCTTTGCCACATCATTTCAAACTTGCGAAGAAACGACTTGCAGAATTAGCAATGCTTGCGGGCTTACCAGAGGGCAAGTACGATCTTGCTACTGCAAAAGACAAGCTGAATGTTCTGCGTAAGGAGGTGTTCACAGAGATCAACAAGATAGTGAAGGAGTTTAACTTTGAAAGTTCGATTCCAAAAATAATCGGCTGGGCGGATGCAATTTTGGATCGACGAGAACGTGAGAGGATGACTATCGAGCATTCACTTGAACATGATGTGGATTACAACCGGGAAGAGCTCTATTCAAAGAATGAAGAGGATTACCTTCGAATACATCGTAGCTATCGTTATTTAATTGAGAAATTTGTTCAACTCCAGCCAGCCGGGAAGCAAGTCATTTCGGAAGAACAGGCTTGCCGTCTCCTTGCTTTCATTGATTGGTTTTTTGTGATTATCCAAGCAAGCGACATTATACATTATGACATCAACCCAGTAGGTCTTACTATCGATCAAGATTTTCTAATTGAGGTTGAGTATAGTGAAGACATAAATGAAAAGGAAACCCAATTCGCTCAGGAACAAGCTCAGTTACGACTTGGGATTATTGGTAACACGAAGGATGCAATTAAATATCCCAAATTTATTAAAGAGCAGATGCCAGAATTGGATGAAGCTTTTCACAAGGACTATGGATTCAGATTTACTAACCTCATTAGTGTAATGATTATGCTAACTCATTGGCCAGAACATGCTGAGGCGGTTGTTGTAGCGCCGAGTTATTCTGCTACAAAAGATGAAATCGCAGTAGTTGCACAAAAAGCCATTGATAGCATTGGGATTGAAGAGATCGACCCTATACTTGATTTTTTAACGCTTAAAAGTGATGAAGTATTAAGAGTGCTCAATGATGAACATCCATGCGATGATTTACCTGTATGGGAACACAAAAAACGCTTCGCACGCTATACAATAAGGCCATTAATAAAAAAAGATCAGAAATATATATGGGGTCCATATGCAACCCGTGGTGCAGGAATCATCTGGTCAGGCTCTCCATCATCTGGTACTTTACCCATAGATATTGATAAGAAGAATATCGATCTCCTCATACAGAAATGGAAGCAACTTCTTGATAATGAGGTCGAAGTTAAAGCAGCCGAGATTGTAAAGAGATTCACGATGCATGTAATTCCTAGCGCAAAACTTCATCGTTTGGATAAGGCTGGTAATCATCCTAAGGATTTGGGAGATTATGACGTACTAGCATTTTACCCTCAAGCAAATACTATTCTCAATATTGAATGTAAAAATATTCTACCTGTCTATTGCATCAAGGATGCGAAGACTCTGAGAGAAACAATTTTTGGAATACCGGGTAAAGATGAGGGGCATTTTCGTCAGATTAATAAACGACAGAAATATCTTATGGATCATTGGGCTACAATAGCAAGGGCTTTCAATTGGCCACTTGATCTAGAAAAACCCCCAAGAATTTTATCTCTATACGTGACACCGACTACATATTGGTGGACTCGATATCCACCTCATAAAGTAAATACAACTTTTGTGCAAATTGAAATGCTAATGAACTTTATCGAAGGACTATCAGATAATTAAACTCGGAATTGGGTCTCAAGGAATAGTAGTGGAGCAATAAAAGGAAATTAATTTTTCTGTTGTATCTCACATTCATAAATAATATAAGTACAAGTATTGAAATGTTTTAATTTGTGTGAGGTTGGATGTCAAACGAGAGCTTTCCATGGTTTTCCTTTATCCCGGTAGTACATCGGGACCTGATGTAAAGTACGAGGCTACCTCCATGCACGAGCAGACCGAAGGGCTAAATACTTTACGAAGGAAAGGCGCACTTCCGCGTCGGTACCGACGTGTGCGAGTGCTGAAGACATAAGCAGGATAAGGTAGATGGCGAACTATCACCTCACCATAAAGCATATCTCAAGATCGACAGGACGAAGCGCTGTTTCAGCGGCAGCGTACCGGTCACGAGAGAAGCTCTATGATGAACGGCAAGGCATAACATTCGACTATACAAAGAAGAAAGACCTTGCCCATGCAGAAATAATCCTCCCGGAAAACGCTCCGGAGAGATGGAAAGACCGGGAGACCCTCTGGAACGAAGTGGAGAGATCGGAAAAGAGAAAAGACTCCCGGCTTTCACGGGAAGTTGAAGTAGCCCTTCCCAAAGAACTGAACCTCGAACAGCAGATTGCACTGGTACGGGAATATGTACAGACCCAGTTCGTGGATAAGGGAATGGCAGCCGATATCTGCATTCATGAAAAAGAAAAGAACCCCCATGCCCATATCATGCTTACCCTGAGAGAGATTTCAGAAGAAGGTTTTGGCAAAAAAGTGAGATCCTGGGATGATAAAATCAATATCTATACCTGGAGAGAACAATGGGCCGTCGTCCAGAACCGGCACCTGCTTCAAGCTGGTTATGACATTCAGGTTGACCACAGAAGCTTTGTAGATAGGGACATAGATCTTGAACCACAAATTAAAATCGGGATAGCAGCGAAATACCTACCCAAGGGATACCTCCACCTGCAAGACACACGAGGACTTGAACGCCTGGAAGAGTACCAGAGGATATGCCGGGAAAACGGAGACCGGATCATCAACGATCCCGGGAAGGCCCTCAAACATGTGGGACACTATGATGCAGTATTCAAACGGGAAGACATCATGGACTTTGCCTTCCGGCACAGCGCTGATGCAGATCAGTTCAACCGTGTTTTCTCTGCCCTTGAGAACTGCCAAGAGCTTGTCAGGGTCGGGAAAAACGAGAAGGGAGAAGACCTGTTCTGTACTCGCACCATGCTGATGAACGAGAAGACCATGCTCAATAATGCGAGAGCAATGAAATCTTCAGAAGGTCATATCCTTGAGAAGGATATTATCAACCAGATAGCCAAGAATTACACCATGAGTCAGGAACAGGAGAAAGCATTCAGAAACATGGTAGAGAGTGGAGATATCTCCGTCATGATCGGTCGTGCAGGAACAGGGAAAAGCTATACCCTCGGTGCAGTTAGGGAAGCCTATGAAGCAGGAGGATACCGGGTAAGAGGCCTTGCGCTTTCAGGCATCGCAGCAGAAAGCCTCCAGAATGAAAGCGGCATAGAAAGCACAACCATCTTCAGACAATTGGAGGACTGGGAAAATGAGAGAAATGTACTCAGCAAAGACCAGATCCTGGTGATCGATGAAGCAGGTATGGTCGGCACCCGTCAGATGCATAAGATCTTAGAACACGCTCATGAAGCAGGAGCAAAAGTGATCCTGGTGGGAGACAATGAACAGCTCCAGTCAATCGAAGCCGGAGGATCGTTCCGAGGCATCATCCAGAGGACAGGGTACGTGGAACTTGCCGAAGTAAGAAGACAGCATGTTGAATGGCAGAAACAAGCAACCGTAGAATTTTCCGGCAACAGTGAACAGGCGGAGAAAGCCTTAAGAATGTACCATCACCACGGACATATTCATGAACTCCAAACAAGACAAGAGGCAAAGGATCAGATGCTTGAAGAATGGGCTAATCTCCAGTTGAAACAGAAAAACCAAATGAGCCTTATGATGGCTTACACGAATAGGGATGTGAATGAATTGAACCAGGGGGCGAGAGAACACAGGAAAACTCATGGAGAACTTCGAGGGTACGAACATACCTTCATGACCGAAAAAGGAGAGAGGCATTTCTGTGCAGGAGATAGAATCATATTCCTGCGTAATGAGCATTCTCTCGGAGTAAGAAATGGTTCTCTCGGAACCGTTGAAAACATCAATCGGACAGCCATGACCGTCAAACTCGATAAGGGCGACAGGGTCGCCATCGATACGAGCATGTACAAAGATTTTGACCACGGTTATGCAGCCACCGTGCATAAAACTCAAGGCTCAACTCTGGACCAAACCTTTGTTCTCGGCTCACGGCATTTTGATAAACATACTGCCTACGTTGCCATGAGTAGGCATAGAGAGAATGTGACCATGTACTATGCAAAGGAGGATATCAAAAACTTTGAGGACCTGCAGAAAGTCATGGGGAGAGAGCGACCAAAGATCCTGGTTGTGGACTATGGGCTGCCCAGAGGAATTGAGGTGGATAACAGAGTTATCGAAGCCGAGAGATTTCTGACTCATGAGGAGAGACGCATCCAGGAACAGGAACGGCAACGGCCAAGGGATGAAGAGAAATATGTCGCGCAAATGAAAGAGAAGGGAATCCAGGTAGAATTCCCAAAGGATAAAACTGTTGAAGGGTATTATATTGGGATTCAGGAGGTCTCTGGCAGAAAGTACGCCATGATCGATACCCATGCCGTTACCGCAAAAGGAACCCGTTACATGGTGCCTTATGACTGTGACGAGCGGAAGGATGCAGTAATGAAATTCCGCCGCGTGGAATATGACGGTCAGAAGATTGAAGAGATGTGGAAGAAGGATTTAGAAAAGGAGAGACAGCAAAAGCTCGCTCAACAAAATCGAGAACTGAAACACGAAAGAGAGCTCAATGCGTCAGAGATCCTCTACTGCCAGCAGATGAAGGACCGGGGCCTCCAAGCAGAATTTATAAATGAAAGATCAGTGGAAGGGTACTTTACCAAAATAGAAACGATTGGCGAGAACAAGTTTGCTGTGATCGAGAATAAAGGAACTCGGTATATGGTGCCCTACAATAACGAATATGATCATATGCAGATGCACCGCTATGTAGCCTATAACGGACAAAATATGTCTCCTGCCAAACCGAAGAGCCCTGACCTTGCTCAAGATATCGGCAAAGGCCTGGGGCGTGAGAGATAGAAAACCTCGGAAGATACGATCTTATCTTACAGCTATGATCTGCTGATGATACCTTTAAAACAACCTGACTTTCGCTATCCTCACGCTATATGTACCTTCTGAGAGAATAAACTTGTATAACGATATATGGAATCTGGGATCGAATAGCTTTGTATATAAATCTCTTTTGAGAACCTCGAATATTTAGAATACCTTGGATTCACCAGTTATCGAAGAGATCAACGGTATCAGAAAATCCTTAATGACCCCACTTCTCGCAGGATAGGTACGGCGGAAAAGGAGATCAGGAGCAACGTTACGGATAATGAATACGCAAAAAAGATGACTTCTAACAAGAGCATTCATGCCTACAATGCACAGTATTCGATGGACTCCCGGCATCTGGTAATTGTGCATGCCAAGGCATGCGAGAACGGGCAGTGACCATACTTTTCCCCGCGTAAATTTTTCCTGCCAGGGCATTATGGGTATTGAAGCACATTGATAAATTAGAAATGTATCTTGACATTAATGAAGAGGATATTATTATGGAAAATAATACATATTTTATGTAATTTAATAGCCCCCTTTAAAACTTAATAAGTGTTAATCCTTTAGCTAAGTATAGCTATGTGCAATTTTGCACCTGCTGAGTTTGTATGAGATAACTTATTGGGGGGGTGTATATGCTTCGCAGAGGTCAGGTATTTGGACTAATCGGCACTGTTCTTCTCTCAATATTCCTCGCCATCGGGCTTTTTGCCACGGGAGCAAATCAATTAGCAGGATATACACCGGGCTCTTTCCAGGTGAACGAGCTCAATGGAGCTGCAGAATATACTATCCCCATCAAGACTCCTGTTGGGATCAAGGGCATTGAGCCTCACTTAAGCCTGAAATACAGCAGCCAGTCCGGCAACGGCCTCCTCGGACTGGGGTGGTATCTGACAGGCATCCCTGTTATCACGAGAAGATCTACGGTAAACATGAGAGACGGAATCACCCATTCAGTCAGTTATGATACAAACGACCGGTTCGCCATCAACGGCAACACCCTCATCTGCGTCTCAGGCACCTATGGGCAGGACGGTTCGGTTTACCGCACCGAGCGGGATGAGTTCTCAAAGATCATCTCTTATGGCACTGCAGGTGTAGGCCCTTCTTACTTTAAGGTATGGACGAAAGACGGCATGATCATGGAATTCGGCAACACCACAGACTCCAAGGTCTTGGCCGTTGGTCGCTCAGATGTTGCAGTATGGCCCATGAACAAGATCCAGGACCGATGCGGCAACTACATGACAGTAAGTTATTCAGGGAATTCATCCGGAGAATATTACACCAGCTGTATCAATTATGCATATTCACCTACTGCAAGATGCTCCGTGGTGTTCCAATATGAAACACGGCAAGACAGTATGCTTTCATATGCCAATTCTTCCCTCGTGAATATGACCGACCGCCTCCATGCAATCCAGACATATGTCGGTACCCAGATGATATCGAACTACCAGCTTGGTTACCAATATGGCGGAGTCGCACAGAGAAGCAGGCTTATAAGCATCACGGAATACGATGGTAGTGGGAATAGCCTGCCGCCGACTACATTCACATACAATACAAACGTACTAGGATTTCAGCCGCAAATATTTGATGGTATCCCTTCCCATAATTACACTCTATCCAGTGCCCTGATAGGGGACTTTACCGGCAAAGGAAAGGCACAGCTCATAATCAGAATAAATAATATTCCCTTAGGAACATGTGATACATTCGTTTGTGTCGATGGTAAATGGAATAAATGGGCTACGGATAGCTGGCAGAATAATCCGAATTCTCAATATGCTCAATTCTTTGTTGGGGATTTTAACGGTGATGGGCTGACGGACATGCTTGTCATAGATAACAATGGGAATGCCTGGGTCTACCTATCAAATGGTAACGGGTTTAACGGGCCCTATCAATGGAGCACCGACGGGAAGATATTGCAGAATCCCAGCAGCGGAAATATGATCACCCGTACCGCGGATTTCAATGGCGATGGGATGACCGACATCGTCTCGGTAGATAAAGTGAATAAGAAGACCTATGTCTGGACCTCGAACGGGAGTGGTTTTGACTTTCATCCGGATTGGTTTCCTGGGGATAATCCAGGAAATTATTCTAACTTTGATATAGGTGATTTCAATGGTGATGGGATGACGGATATTATTGTTGTCCAACAAAACCCGGTAGTATGGTTTTCCACAGGAACTGGATTCAACTATCAACCAAACTATGGCAATTTAGGTCAATACGCTAATAACGGCTGGATGATATGGGATATGAATGGTGATGGCAGAGCGGATGTTTGTTGCTTAACCAACAATAATCTGATCAACCTCTCTTCGGGATTCGGATTCCCATATTCATCTTCTTCAAACGGCCCTACCTATCATGATCAACAGGGAGATTTCAATGGTGATGGAGTACAGGATGGAATTGAAGTTGTTTCTGGCAATGTACTATGGGGTATCCCCAATAGTTATAATGTATCCATCTGGAACGGGCATGGATATGTAGATTATCAGTGGACTGTTAACGGCATTCCTATAGCAACCACAGCAATCAGTCCTGCCGATTTCACTGGCTGCGGGAAGGCTGAAGTATGTATCGAGGATGTCAATAATCGTTTTATCTTCATTGTTCCCCAAGATCCGACAAAGGAAGACATCATCACTTCCATAACCGATGGCCTGGGAAAGGCAGTGTCCATCACCTACAAGCCCCTGACGGATTCCTCGGTATATCAGAAGAACCATGATGCCATGTATCCAATAATCAGGGACTATCGGGGGCCCATATATGTTGTTTCCGATTACACGGTCTCGAATGGCCTCGGCGGGGTGAATGCCTACACTTACAACTATACAGGTGCCCGTATCGATACTGCCCGGAGAGAGTTGCTGGGTTTCCAGAGTGCAACATTGTACGATCACCAGACCGGCCTTTATACAAGCAGTACCTATCTGCAGGGTTTCCCCTTCAGTGGCCTGCTGAAGTCCAAGTCAATTACCGATAGTAAAGGTAACATCATAAGCAGCATAGCGAATTCTTACAATGTCCAGTGCTATGACAGCGGGACTCTGACAGAGACTAAGAGCGAGGACCAAGCCACCGAATGGTTCATCTATGAGGGCCCCGATAAGCCTTCCAAAAGTTACTTCCCCTATGTATCCACAAGTGTGAAAGATGATTATCTCCTCACTAAGTCTGCAACGCCGGTAACCATAACAGAGGAGGTCTACAGCTATCTTGATTATGGGGATCTCCAGCAAAAAGTAACGACTGTCTCAACGCTTGTCGGAAGTAATACATATGATAACTTCCAGGAAACGGATACCTACCAATATTACGCCAACGATTATGGTACGAACTGGATGATCGGCCTTGTGAGCCAGCAAACTATCCAGAGTACGAACAACCAGAATGTTACGGCTACGCGGACCACTTCTTATTCCTATGACACAACGCACCGCTTACTCACCACTGAGACTATTGAGCCCAGTGGCGACCAGACAGTGAATCTTACGCGGAGTTATGCCTATAACGATGCCTACTTTAATCTCACCCAGATCACGGAGACAGGATACAATGGATCTGCAACGGAAAACCGGGTAACATCTTTCTCCTATACCTATGATCCCGTTGAATTCCACATCACAAAGACCAACCCGGCAGGGCTTGTGGAGATCAATGACTGTGGGTGGGAGACAGGCAAGCCGACGACCTATACCGACCCCAACGGTCTTGCGACCGACTGGTACTATGATAACTTCAACAGACTTGAAGAAATAGACCGGCCCGATGGCACCAAAACCACCTTTACCTATTCCTCTGGTGGCCCGGTTACAACCGCAGCTTACAGCCTTCAGGTCCAGGAGAGCGGGAAGGCCCCGGTAACAACCTCATTCGATTTACTGGATAGGGAGATCTATCAGCAGACATTGGCCATGAACAGCCAGACGATATCCAAATACACCAACTATAACAATCTTGGTTTGGTTGCTGCCAAATCCCGATATTATTTTTCGGGAGGAAACGCCCAGGTGACCCAATTCACCTATGATGTGCTCGGCAGGGTGATCCAGCAGAATGCCTACAACTCCGGCACCACTACCTATACATATAACCTGAACGGGTACAACAATGTTCAACTCACGAATGCACTGTCACAGACAGCGGTTCAGACTTCCAATGCCCGAGGGCAGCTGTCTCAAGTGGTCGATGCCCTAAGCAAGACGACCACTTATGCATATACACCCTTTGGGGATCTCCAGCAGATCAAAGATTCTTTAGGCAACACTACTACCCTCACATATGATATCAGGGGCAGGAGGACACAGGTAAATGATCCGGACATGGGTGCCTGGATCTATGCGTACAATGCCTTTGGAGACCTCACAAGCCAGACGGATGCTAAAGCTAACATTGTCCAGATGACCTATGATAAACTATCTCGTGTTCTAACTAAAATCTCAGGCAGTCAGAATTATAGCTGGACATATGATACTGCCACAAACGGGAAAGGCATGCCTGCCAATGTCACCGGTCCTGCCTACCAGGAGACCTACACCTATGACAGTCTAGCCAGGCCGCAAAATGTCTCCACTACATTAAGCGGCACTACCTATACGGTGACGTCCTCTTATGATGCCTATAGCCGCTTGAGCCAGTTAACATATCCCAGTTCGGGGTCAAGCCGTTTCTCTGCGGTATACCAGTATACCGCTAATGGATACCTTCAAAAGGTGACTAGCTCTTCCGGTATAACAGTATACTGGACTGCGAATACACGCAATGCCCTGGGACAGGTGACGGAAGAGGCCCTTGGTAACAGCCTGGTAACCGACAATACATTTGATCCGGCAACAGGCCGTCTCACAGCCATTACAACAGGCTCCAGTGTCCAGTCACTCTCCTATACCTATGATACCCTGGGTAACCTTCTCACACGTGAAGATAACCTCAAGAGCCTTACCGAGACCTTCACCTATGACGTGGCCAACCGGGTTACCGGTGTGACAGGGCCCCAGAACAAGACTTATAGTTACAATGAGATCGGAAACATCCTGAACAAGTCGGACGTGGGTGCCTACACCTACGGCGGCACCAGGCCGCACGCAGTGACTGCGGCGGGCGGGGTGAATTACACCTATGACAACAACGGTAATATCATAAGCGACAGCTCAGGCCGGAATATCTCCTTCGACGGTTTCAACAGGCCGACCCAGATTACCAAGACAGGCGCCAGCGGGACGCTTGTCTATGATGCATACGACTGTCTCGTCGAGCAGATCCTTACTAAGGGCTCCACCACAACGACAACGATATACATCGGGAATCTCTTCGAGCAAGTGACAACCGGCTCCGTCACCGAATACAAAAATTATATTCTGGCGGAAGGCCAACAGGTAGCTACCTGTGACTACTATAAAGGTCAAGGGGATCACTATATTTTTTATCTCCATAAGGATCACCTGGGTTCAACGGATGTGACCACGAATTCAAGCGGCGGAGTGGTTGACGGCCTGAGCTACGACCCCTTCGGAATGAGGCGTAATGCCACAACTTGGATGGACCAGGCAGGGATCACTTGCTCTACCACGGATTACGGCTATACCGGTCACATTCAGCTCGACACCTTCGGCCTCATCCACATGGGCGCTCGCATCTACGACCCCAAGCTCGGCCGCTACATCAGCCCGGACAATGTCGTTCAGAATGTGGCGGATTCGCAGGCACTGAATAGGTACAGCTATTGTGCCAACAACCCGCTCAGATATGTTGATCCGACGGGGAACGATTTCTTGGATGATTTATATAATGGTGCCTGCGATTTATTTTCCAGTGGCTTAGATTACTTGGCCGCTGGTTTTGGAAGCCTTAATGAATATCTCACCAGTTTAATTACACCGCAACCAACCCTTGATCTCAACTCAACCTTGGGATTGAGCTCTAATTCAGCCTCTACAAACACCTCATTCTCATCGAATTTGCAGCAGGCTTTATCGAATGCGGCCGCACAAGCAATAGACTTAGGGCTGCAAGCTGCAACTACTGCTCCTTCACCGGAGCAATCAACTCAAAATGTGGCGGCTACTACAACAATTTCTACACAGGTGATACCGCCTCCACTATTGTTGGCTGCTGCTAATACCGGCATCGCGAATGATGCAAATCCTGCAATTTATATGAACCAAAGTGCGCAGATTGCGGAGAATCAACCAACTGGTACAATATTAGCTGATCAAGGTAGTAATTTAATAAATATAGCTGAGGGATTATTGGGGCAACCATATAGTAAATACGATTGTTCACACCTTGTCTGGGCAGTAATTAACATGGCAGGTTATTATTTTCCATATACACAGACTACTAATCTACCCAACAGTGGTCTAATAGATAAAATAGATCCGAGTCAAGCACAAATAGGGGATATAGAACTTTTTAGACATGCAGATGGAACGCCATATCACGAGGGATTCTACAATCCAAATTCTACCGCAATAGGATGGCAAGATAATGAGCAGTATCCTGCCACTTTATTACAGTCAAGCGCTAAAAGAGGTGTCTCCTATTCTCCTGATATATGGTATGGAACACCAGAATACTATAGGTTGAAAGTACCGGATCAGCCCTAAATAATTTGTAATTACTTTAGATAAGGAGAACTAAGCCATGTATAAATTTAATTTTAATAGTCTATTAAGGACTGTAGTCTATTTGATTGTATTTGTTTTTTATACGCATGGAATACCTTTGTGGGGATCTACATCTCCATCAGATATTGTTAGTAAATATTGTAAGCTTGATTATAATGGGGAAAGAACACCAATTGGGGATATTAATAAAATGGATGACTATATGAAGGATGGTAAAGATTATGATGAGCCAGGGTGGGATAGGTTTATAATAGTCTCTGAATATAAAGTATTAGAGGAAAATTATAATGGGGATGGAACTGTTACTATTCCTGTAGAGTACACAATATTAGCCACTTTGAATAGTTCTCCACAACTCGTTTTGGAACAAAAAAAGAATATCAAAGTTGAAAACATTACATTAGTTAAAGTGAACGATACATGGAAGATCAAGAAATATATCATTTTCCCAAGGATCTCACCAGGCAGCGCTATTAAGCTGGTAAATGGATGGTGTAATGAAATTAAGAATAAGAGCATATATCAAGGAGAAAAGCTCGATAATAAAAGAAAAAATGATCTATTATATAACCTGAATGATATGATTAAAAAAATTAATAGACTTGATAGTAATTAACCCAACAACAAAAAAACTAGCCTTAGCCTGTCATGTTCCGCCCCGGACGTGCACGGCCCGCTGTCATGCAAGCTGCTTTCTTTTTACATAACGCAGCATGATTATCCGCTCTTGTCCCTTCGTTATGTCCCGTGCAGCTCAGGGGGAGCATCTTAAGCAGGCCAGCATGGGCAATGCCGCAGTTCCAATTGCCGCTAACCCGCGTTATGCAAAAGGCCTCACCTTCCTCGCCAGCGGGCCACAAAACTCGTAGCAAGACAATCTTAAAGTCCTTCAGTTGTCGATCTCCTGTTGGAAGTCTGTACGTGATGATGGGGAAGCCTTATTGTATGCACTCGGAATACTCACACACCCAACGCAATGGTTGCAAGAATGGTAAATCTCTTTTCTCAGTAAAAGATTTATTTCATCAACAGTGAATATAGCTTTATAAGATTTCAATAACCCTTGGCGTCTAGGAAAGTGCATATAAGCACATGAATCATAAATGTGAGTATTGCGTGAGTATCGATAGCTGTAATGGATGATAGCTTTTTTGATCTCACAAAAGTTATGGTCTGTAAAACATATCTACTAAAGATTCCAGCCTCATCTTGGGATGAAGATCCTCACTATATGCACTTTGTCTGATGCCAAATTTGTATAGAGCGCGCATGGAGGTTTTCGTGCATTGACAAAACTCACTTGTCTAGATCTCTGGTTAGTCATTATTGAAGATTACAGCAAATATGCAGGTGAGTAAAAAAGACCGGACCGCATTGACACAGCCCGGTATAAAAAGAAGGTTATAGCCCTTACCTGGCAATGATGAAGGATACCGAGAAGGGCTTAACTGATATCCATTTATAAGGACCATCTTAAGGAATGCAAACTGCGGGGTTTGAGGCTGAACCGGCTTTTGACTTAACTCATCTAAAAATTAGTATTATAACCTTTCTTAACTTTTATCTAGAAGGCCGGTCATGTTAGGTTTGGACCGGCCTTTGTATTAATAGCCCTGAAAAGTCTCCATAAATTGGCCCATAATGACTACCACAAAAAAAGGCCGGACCGTATTGACACAGCCCGGCATTAATTAAAGGAGGTTAGAAACCTTACCCGGCAAGGATGCCGAGCAGGCTTTTACCTTATGATATGGCGTTATATAGATCAACTTTGAGGAATGCAACCACAACGATTCTATGCGGTCTTCTTAGGCTTCCTGGGGTGAAGATCCTATGAAGATCTATCACAGAGATCTTCACTCTTGGGATTGATAATCTTCAAGTTAAATATTAAAACTAGGTCGAGACTTCCGACTGGTTATTGAGTACTGTTACTTCTTATATGCGCATGGAGAACTCTATGAAGTCATCAATCAGTAATGAAAATCATTTGGCAGTGCTGAAAATTGTAGGAGCTTATATTTTTTTCGGTATCCTCTGGATTTACCTTTCAGATTCCATTCTCGGTTGGATTGTACATGATATAGCTCTGATGACTAGTATTGCTATGTTCAAAGGGATACTATTCATCGTTATAACAGGAATCCTTCTTTTTTATCTCATTGCCCGACATGACCTAAAATTTAAAGTGGCCGAGGAACAACTTAAAGAGAGCGAGGAGCGCTATCGGAATATCCTCGAAAACATAGAAGAGACATACTACGAGGTGGACATGGAAGGGAGATTCACATTTTTCAATCCATCCATGACAAGGACCTATGGTTATACTAAAGATGAGCTCATGGGTACAAGTTACAAGATAGCCATGGATAAGGAGGACATTGAAAAGGTGTTTAATGCCTTCCACCAGGTCTATGTCACTGGAGAGACAATAAAGGGGATAGACTGGAAGCTCAGAAACAAGAACGGCAAGGAAGTTTATGTGGAAGCCTCTGTCTCTCTCCGCAGGGATTCCCAGGGTAACCCAATAGGTTTCAAAGGAGTAACCCGAGACATAACTGAACGACAGCAAGTGGAAGAGGCCCTTAAGAAAAGTGAAGAGCGTTACCGTTTCCTTGCTGATAATGCCCATGACGTTATATGGACTTTTGACCTCAACTCGGGCTTCACTTATATGAGCCCATCGGTTAAGCAGCTGAGAGGATTTAGTGTAGATGAAGCCATGAAACAGGGTCTTGATCAAACCCTCACTCCGGACTCGTATAATAAGGCCATGGAGATGTTAGAGGTGGAGATACGCCTTGAAATGAATGGAGAACGACATGATCCTGATTGGTCAAAAACCTTCGAACTTGAACAGTTCAGGAAAGACGGTTCAACAGTCTGGACAGAAGTCATGGTGAATTTGATTTATGATGAAATAAGTGGGGTCAAGGGGATTATGGGTATCACCCGTGATATTACAGAGCGCAAGCGTGCAGAAGAGTCACTACGTGAAAGCGAAGCAAAATATCGATTCCTCTTGGAAAATATGACCGATATGGTCTGGACAACCGATCTGAATTTATTCGTTACCTATGTAGGCCCATCTATTGAGAAGATCTTAGGATACACACCAGATGAGCGTATCGGCCATAAAACATCAGAGCTCATGACCCCAGAATCACTTGCCAACGCCATGGAAGTTTTGAGTTCGGAATTGGAACGCGATAATGAGGAGGGAGTCGATCCCAACAGAACGGTAACGTTTGAGACTGTATACTATCACAAGAATGGATCGATTGTCTGGTTCGAGAATACAGCAAGTCCGATACGGGACAACTCCGGCAGGATTGTCGGGATATATGGTGTTTCCCGCGATATCACGGATCGAAAGAGGGTGGAGGAGGAAAAGAAGAGACTCGAAGCTCAACTGGTGCAAGCGCAGAAAATGGAATCCATAGGTACTCTGGCAGGCGGCATTGCTCATGACTTCAACAACCTTCTCACCGGGATTCTTGGTAATGTATCATTGGCCCTCATGAGAATGGATGAAAGCAATCCTATCCGTGAGCGGCTGAAAAATGTTGAGGAATATGTTCAACGCGGTTCTGACCTGACGAAGCAGTTGCTCGGTTTTGCCAGGGGTGGAAAGTATGAGGTTAAACCTACCAATCTTGGTGAGTTCATACTGAAAAGCTCTGAGATGTTCGGCAGGACTAAGAAGGAGATCCGCATTCACCACAAGGCCCAGGAGGGCCTCTGGACTGTGGAGGTGGACCGTGGTCAGATGGAGCAGGTATTCCTCAACCTTTTTGTGAATGCCTGGCAGGCCATGGCTGATGGGGGCGACCTCTATATCTCGGTTGCAAATGTTGAATTGAATGAAATCGAGGTAAGTCCATACGATCTAAAGCCAGGTAAATTCGTGAAAATAATGGTAACCGATACCGGGATAGGCATGGATGAGACAACCAAAGTACGGATCTTCGAGCCGTTCTTCACCACAAAGGAGCGAGGACGGGGAACAGGTCTTGGTCTGGCATCAGTATACGGGATCGTCAAGAATCACGGTGGATTTATCGATGTTGAGAGCGAAAAGGACATTGGCACCTCCTTCATGATCTATCTGCCTGCTTCGGAGAAGGAACTTGAGGATATAGACCGTCCAAAGGACGAAGTCCAGATGGGGCGGGAAACCATACTGCTCATCGATGACGAGGAAATGATCATCGATATTGGGTCCGAGATGCTTGAGAGTCTTGGTTATAAGGTGATATCAGCAATCGGTGGGAGGTCTGGTTTACAGATATATGAAAAAGACCGTGATAAGATTGACCTGGTGATCCTTGACATGATCATGCCTGATTTCACTGGGAAAGAAACATTTGACGCTCTGCGTAGGATTAACCAATCAGTGTGTGTACTTCTCTCAAGCGGGTACAGCCTCGACAGCCAAGCAGAAGAGATCATGCAAAGCGGTTGTAAAGGATTCATTCAGAAACCCTTCACCATGGTGGAATTTTCAAAAAAAATCAGAAGTATCTTGGATCAGTGAATATTTGATAGGGGTATTCTTATATTTGTGAGTTCTTATACCAGAAGCGAGGAGAGGAAAGTAAAGATTTCTTGCCAAAATCAAAGCGTTGGCCATACTGAAGATTTCTAAACATTATATTTACTCGTAGACGAACAAGATGAAGTAACGATCTATAAGCACATGAAGCTCGAATCATAATACACATAACTGTAATGGATAGCAGCTTTTTACAGCTCCTGAAAATTAGGATATCCAAGATATATGGGAAAAGGTGAACAGAGTCCACCCATTCCCTTTTGAGCTAGCAATACAAATTGTCAATCCATCGAGAAGCCTCTTTATCAGTGACCTTACCAAGATATCTTTGTGTGGTTGATAGATTTGCATGGCGAAGAATGACCTTGCTCACTATCTCGATAGGAACTCCTGATCTAGAGGCATATGTTGCTGCATGCCTTCTCAAATCATGCGGCTTGAGAGATATGCCGACCAATTCTCCTGCCCTGTGGACCAATGCCCTGGCAGCTACATACGTGATAGGGAAGATACGCTTGTCAGGCTCGATCTTTTTTATGGACACGTACTCTTTTAGCCTTTCAGCAAGTTTCTGAGGAATGTATACCAGTTCATATTCTCTGCCACTTTTCGGGCTTCTCAAAATAAGCTTCTGATCAATAATATCTGTAGGAGTCAGCTTTAGAACTTCACTGATCCTCATGCCTCCACGGGCCATCAACTCAAGCATGAGCCGATTTCGTGCATTAGTAGTCCTGAAGATCACCTCATCGACCACCTCTTTTTCTAGTATATCCCAATGTACAGATTCCGGATGTCTGAAGATTCGCTTGAACATAGGGGTATCGCAGGGGTTGGTAAAATCATGGTCAATATTGCTCCTGATGAAGTTGAAGAAGGATCTGACGTTCGAATATCGGGATCGCTTCGTCCTTTGCTTCGTTCCCTCGCACAGCTGATTGAGGAATGTGAGCATCTCTTCTGAGGTAAGAGATGCCAAGTCCCTTCCTTCGAAATGATCTTGAAGCTTTCCAAGGACATATTCATAAGCCCTTATCGTATTTTCCCTGGAATTCGACCTGTGGTACTCCATACAGACATTGATACCTTGCGATAATAACATGTTGCACCTCTCATTCTTTATTTTAATTGTTTATCGGGAGGTGCTCCTGATGAAGAACAAACCTAAAGACTTCATGAATGATGGGTCTTACATAATTCATCAATGTTATGATCTTCTGGTTATATCTAAAAGGGTTGTGGATCTTATTTTGATTTGGGTGTCCTCACGATACCTGGACTATAGTGGATTATTCCGCAGTTCTTTATTAATTATATGGGATGTCACAATAAAATCCAAAGATCATTTGTTTCCATGCTGAGTTATAGAGTTAAATATTTGTATTAAGGACCGTACATTTTCTATCCGGTTGCTATTGCAATCACCCCTCAGGATATGCAATCTCAGGCCCAATCCAGGGGTCAGGCGGCCCTATGAGCACAAATGGCATTGGGTTATATTTGCCCATTGTTATGGTGAGCCTTCCGATGCCGAGATAAAGCTTGTCGTTAACCTTGCGAACTTCATCCGTCATGGTATTGGTATAGAACGTATTGTAGTCCCTGTAGCGGAGCTGGAATGAAGGCCTGCCATCGAATACTGATGAGACCATGGAGGTTTTGTTCAACATGATGCGGGCCAACCTCTGGGGGGAATTCAGACGGAAGAGTGACCGTACGAGACTGACAATTTTCATGAAGCTTGCCACAAAGTAGTTTTCATACAATTTGGCCTGTGTAGTGATGAAGGTATTGTAGCCATGGCCGTGCATATCGCCGAGAGGCTCGAAGGCCTTGTGCTGCCAGTCTCCCCAAGTAAAATGGAGATAAAGCTTGGCCAGAAACATGTTGATAATATAGCCGTTCTCAAGAAGAGCGGCACGGTATTCTCCATGCATCTCGGACATGGGCGGTGCATCGAGCTGAAGGAACAGCGCCATGAGCTGTTTCCTGTCCAGTTTCATGAGATCCTCATAAATATAATCTTTCAAAGGCTTCCCCATATAATTCTCAATTGCCATCGTCATCCTCCTTATTGTTTTTCTGTTGTTCTATATGACAAAGAAGATTCAGCTGTAACGTCTTGAACATCAAACCTGTGATCATACCCGGGGACCTCAGCATCCTGCTATTTTCTTATAGATGTAGCGTGTGATGAACTGCGGCTGCTTGGTCCCCGATGCAGTCAATATTCTCCAGAAGAGGGTGTCTACATGCCAGTGCACGAGGAACTTCATATTTAGCTTCACGGCCCTCGAGATCGTTTTCACCACATCCTCGGTCGTCAGATTTATCCCGACGCGCCTAGAGACAATGCTGCTGCATTTCTCCATCATGGGTGTATCCACAAAGTTCGGCCAGATTGCGCATACATAGATGCCGTGTTTTTGCCATTCGATACTTAATGCCTCGGTGAATCCCCGTACGAAAAACTTTGAAGCGGAATAGGTAACTTCCGTTGGTACTCCATAATTCGCTGCCTGTGAACATAGATTGACAAGGGTGCCTCGGGCATCCTTCAGGTAAGGAAACGCATGGTAGGCGCAGTTCAGCATGCCCCTGTTATTGACATCGATAATGGCGTGATGGTTGGATATGGGCTGATCCTCAAAGGGCTCCATCCAGGCAATACCTGCATTATTGATAAAAAGGTCGATCTTTCCTCCTGTCGTTTTCGAGAAGTCGGCAATTACTTCTGCAACCTTTATTTCATCCCTTACATCCAAGAAGGCAGAATAGGCGATCTTGTCGCCTAAATCCTTCTTGAAAGATTCCAGTGCGGGTTCATTGATGTCAGTGATGCCAACATGCCAGCCTCTGTCTGCATAATGGATCGCAACGGCCTTTCCTATGCCCATGGCTGCTCCGGTGACAAAAACGCACTTTTTCATAACTCCCCCTATGTTATCAACCCCAGCTGATCCAGATCACTTTTAAACAGTCTTAAATGTTGCTCATTCACATGCCCCCTTTGATCTCCGACTCCCTCCGGCACAAGAACCAGGTAAGCCAGTTGATGAATCTTCGCGGCATTAACCTCAAAATCAGGAAGTAGAGGATCTGGTTGTCGATGCCGGGGACACACAGTATCTTGCCCTTTACAAAGGCCTCGACTCCCAGGGAGGCAACGACATCCGGTTCCCACACCTTCATCCTTGTGAGCGGAACCAGATCGGATGGGTACCCCCCATTTTCGAGGAGGTGTGTCTTCGTAAAGGGTGGGTTCAGTGTGGACACGACGATCCCCTTGTGGATGCGGAGCTCCGAACGTACGGCTTCCGTGAGGCCCTGGACGAAATATTTGGTAGCAGAATAGAGCGTCTCGGTGGGTACCGGCGTGAGGGCCGCCACCGACGATATAT
>Ga0187889_10000952_pt1 | contig 33001 bp, 21 predicted proteins | sample June2016WEW_7_10_2_FD_132992 | JGI IMG/M metagenome (GOLD analysis project Ga0187889, IMG submission 132992) | Peatland microbial communities from SPRUCE experiment site at the Marcell Experimental Forest, Minnesota, USA - June2016WEW_7_100 | ecosystem: Environmental > Terrestrial > Soil >... | reverse complement strand
TGACCCTTGATAATCTCCACATCCAGTGCCTGGCATATTCGTCGCACCAACTCCCTCACCCGCAGGCCCACATCTCCTCGGAGCACCGGCTTGCGGTACTTGGGGATGAACACGAAGTGGTAGCGCAACGTGTAGATGCTGTGCGACCCCTTGCGATACTCGGCCATCTCGCCATCGTACCGCAAGCCTCCTAGAGGCTTCGCCTGAAGGCGAGGGGTTTCACCCATCCCCGAGCGGGGACTCTAAAGGACCCGTCCAGGGTCCTTTTCATAATGGTCGTGAGCGCAGGCGGGCTTTGCCCGACTGCGCTTAGATCCGGCTACTTCGCCCACTTGAGGGTGCGTGAGATGCTGACCTGCTCTTTCGGGAGCCTGTCCAGAGCGTCCTTGTAGGTCTTGCTCTTGAAGCGCTCTTGTTCCTTCTCAGCCTGCTCGCTCGTCTTCTTGTGCATGCCCACCACCTGGAAGGTGTAGGCAGCGTGGGATGCGATCGTCTCCTGCAGGCGGGCGAGCAGGTTGTCGAACTGCTGACGTGACACGGAGATGCGAATGGCTGGCTGATCTCGGTAGAGACCGACGAAGGTCATCGATTTCAACGCTTGGGCGTTGCTGAACATGCTGGTCATGAACTCGGCCCACGCGGCCAGGGCAGAGTTCAGCTTGAGGTCAGCCGCGTATTCGTCTTTGCCCATTTCCAGATAGGGGTAGGTGATCTCGACCGACTGGTTGCCGCTGTCGAGCTGGTATGTCGTCTTGTGCGCGAATTTCTCGTCGTAGCGCGGCTGCTTCTTCTTCTCGCCGATGTGGCAGGTGTCGTTCATGTCTTCCTCCAGCTCCTGTTCGCCACGGGTGCTGTGGATGAAGGCGCGCTCGACCTCTTCGGGAAAGTCGTACTTCACTCGGTTTTCGCAGCGCGGGGCGCGATCGGTCTGCTCGCGCACGATCTTGGCCAGCAAGCCACCGTCGCCGCCGGCCTTGGCCGCACTCTCCGAGGCGTAGAACCACCCTTCGAAATGGGTGGGCTCGAAGGCCGTCCGTTTCATCGCGTAGGCGTAGAGCACCTTCATGGGGCCATACATCTGTTCGCGTTTGGCTGGCTCGAGCATGGCGGCCCTGACGATGACTTTCTGTCCATCCGAGGGCCCGCTCACCTCGTCGGCAACGACGCTGAACTTGGCCACGCCCCTGGGGATGTCGGGCTGGGCGCAACACGCCTCCGGCCCTTCGGCCGGCTTCTTCTCGCAGGCGCCGGCGAAGCAGGCGAGTAAGATGGAGAGAATAGGTGTGACTGACTTCCCGGTCGTCTTCATATGGGACCTCCGTGGCGAGACCGAACCCGGCGGAGCATACACACAGGCCGGCCTGCCGGAAAAGAGCTAAGGATGTTCGGCTTTCCCGATTCCTCGCCGGCGTTCGGCGCTATAGTTGGGCACTCGCTGGCGCTGCCGGACGGCGCGGAGGCTCGGATTCCCGACATGACGAATGACCTATCCACTGCCCTACGAACCTTGCGGCTGGATCCCGAAGATCGAGCGGCCGGGGAGGCGCTTTCATCTTGGCGTTGTCCCGACGGCGATCCAGGCTCGGGTGAAGCTATTGGGAAGAGCCTGGCCCTCGAGCGCGGCTTCCACGCGGAAGCGAACCAATTTGCGCATTGCGTTCGTTTGCTTGCTATCGAGGTGGAGCTAGCCCCCGATGGTGCCACGCGGGCCGCGCTGTTGGTCGAACAGGCGAAGCTCTTGTGGTCCAGGCTCTGGCAATCCGATGCCGCCCGCGCCGCGCTCAAACGCGCGCTGGAAAGCGATGCGGAGTCATCCGCGGCGCACGCCATGCTGCGTGAGATCGAGGAGGAGAACGGCGACTGGGAGAAGAAGCTGGAGGCGCTCGCACTGCAAGTGTCCGAGGCGGGCGCAGGGCCGGCCGCGGCGTCGCTGCTCTCCGCGCAAGCCGATATGCTATTGCGCCACGGTGTCGAGACGGGCCGCGCCGAGTCGCTCTTGCGGCGCGCGATAGAGCTGGATTCTGGTTGCCGCCCAGCGCTATGGGCTCTCGAGCGTTTGCTCGGACGAGAGGGTAGGGAAAATGAGCTCGCCGATTTCTTGGCACAACGGGCAAAGGACGCGGAGGGTCCATCGGATAAGGCGGCGGCCGAGCTCGCCGCCGGGCGGGCTGCCGAGAAAGTCGGCAGACGCGATGAGGCAATCGGCCACTACCGCCGCGCCGTCGTGGCGGCGCCGCAGGACGAGCGACCCTATTACGCCCTGACCAGGCTGGCTAGGGAACCCGAAGAAGTGGCCGATCTGATCAAGACCTGCGAGGCCGGCCTCAAGGCCGCCAAGCGTGGTCAAGCCGAGGTCCCGGCCGCGCTCGCTCTGGGGGAGCTCTATTGGCGGCGGCTGGGCAAGCTGGAGGATGCCGAGCCGTACTTTCGCCGGGCGAGGAAGGCACAGCCGTTCGAGCCCAAGGTGATCGCGTTCTATCGCGACTATTACCTGGCCCGCGAAGATATACCCCAGCTTCTCGCACTGCTGGGGCAGGCGCAAAAGAGCGAAAGCGATCCGGAGGCGCGCATACGCTACGGCATCGAAATGGCTACGGTGGCCGAGCGGCGACCCCAGCTCCTGGAAAAAGCCATCGACGCCTGGAAGATGCTCTTGCGCCTGAGGCCCGGCTTGCCCGATGCCTTTGAGGCTTTGCGTCGTCTCTACACCAAGGCCGAGAAATGGAACGCGCTGCTCGAGTTGCTCAAGGACCGTTGCGAAGCGCTGCCTGCGGCAGAGGTCGACCAGAAGGTGAGCTGTTACCTCGAGATGGTTCCCATCTATCGCGACCACCTCAAGCTCGAGGTAATGGTGATCAATACCTACGCCGCGATTCTCTCTCTGCGTCCCGACCATGAGGATGCCTTGGCGGCGCTGGCCGAGCGCTACGAGGTGCAGGGGCGCTGGGGCGATCTGGCCGGGGTGCTCACGCGCCAGGCGCAAGCGGTGGCCGACACCGAGAAGAAGGTAGAGCTTTATCATCGCATCGCCCGGCTGTGGCTGGAGAAATTCGGCAATCACCACAACGCCATCGCCGTGCTCGAGCGCATCCTCGAGGTCGAGCCCCGCGACGCCCAGGCGCGTGCCACGTTGCGAGAAATCTATTCGCGCGGACGGTCGTGGCGTGCCCTTCTCGACCTGCTCCGACGCGAGCTGGTCTTCCTCGACCGGGAAGCGCGCAAGAGTCACCTGGCCGAGATGGCTACCCTGGCGGCCGAGCGCCTGGCGGACCTGCGCCAGGCCATCGGGCTGTGGAATGAGGTGCTCGAGCTGGTCCCCGGTGATCGCGCCGCGGTGACGGCGCTGGCCAGCCTATACGAGCGGGAGAAGCGTTGGCCTGCCCTGGCCGAGATTCTGGGCCGGTTGGCCGAGTCGGCGGGTGGCGCGACCAGTCCGGACGGCTGCGCCTTGCTCGAGCGGCGTGGTCTGATACTGCTGGAAAGACTGGCCGCCGGGCCAGCGGCGCTCGAGACGCTCGAGCGCGTGAACGCGGCCCAGCCCGAGAACCCGCGCGTGCTGCGTGCCTTGCGCGAGGCCTATGCCCAGCTGGGCAACATCGTCGCGCTCGAGTCGCTCTTTTCCGCACGCCATGCCTGGGACGAGCTCTGCGATGTGCTCTCGGGCGTGGCCGAACGCACCTCTGACATGGGTCTGCGCACGCGTGCCTTCGAGCGCGTGGCCGATATCGCGCGCAACCACCTCAACCAGAGTGAACGTGTGCTCAAGGCCTACGAGGGCATCTTGACCACGGATCCGCAGAATCGCCAGGTGGCACGGGCGGCGGCCGAGCTCTACGAAAAGTCGGAGCGCTGGAATCGCCTGGTCGCCACGTACGAGATTCTGCTCGGTCCCGAGGGCTCGCCCGCGCTGCCCCTGGCCGAGAGCTTGGAGATTCTCGAGCGCGCGCGCAAAGTGTGTGAAACCAAGCTGCAGGCGAAGGCGCTGGCCTTTAAGTGGTGCGCGCGTGCCTATCGCCTGGCTCCCACCGACGCCAAGGTGCGCGCCGATCTGGAGCGGCTGGCGGCGGAGACCGACGAGTGGAGCGCGTTGCTTGGCTTGTTCACCGAGCGGCAGGAGGCTCTGAGCAGGGGGCCCGCGTCCGGGCGAGACGAGCGCCTGGACTTGCTGCGCCGCTCTCTCAGCTTGCTGGCGACTCATGTCGACCAGCCCGCTCTGTTGCAACAAGTGGCCGAAGGGATCTTGGCTGAGGCTCCGGACGATGCCGACGCCGAGCTGGCCCTGGTCAAGCTCTTCACCGAGACGGAACGTTGGCCGGCCCTAGTTGCGTTGCAGCAGGCGCGCGCGCGACGGATGGCCGACCCGTTGCTGCGCGGCGAATGCCTGCTGCGCATTGCGCGTCTGCAGGAAGAGAAGCTCGGCGATGCCAAGGCGGCCGTGCAGAGCCTGCAGGAAGCCGTGGCGGTCGAGCCGGAAAACCTGCGCGCTCTGCACGAGCTGGCGCGCCTACTGGAGGCGCAAGGGGATCGCCAGAGTCTGGTCAGCGTGCTGGCGCGGGAAGCGGCTCTGAGTGAAGAGGGGGACCGCGTGGTCTGCCTGCTGCGCCTGGGAAGGATTTTCGAGCGCGACCTGGGCCGGTACCGGGAAGGCACCGAGGCCTATCTGCAGGCCTTGGAGATAGACAAGATCGCGGCTGGGGCGGTCGAGGGCCTGGAGCGTATGCTGGCGGCGCAGGCCATCCGCAGTGAAGACATCGGCGCGGTTGCCAGCCGCCTGGCTCCCTACTACGAGCTCACGGAAAACTACGTCAAGTGGGCGAGCACGCTCGAAGCGCTGGCGAGCGCCGCCCCGGAAAGGGCGGAACGAAAAGCCCACCTGGAGATGCTGGCCGACCTCTATGCCGGTCCGCTCGGCGACGCCCCGGCTGCTTATCGAGCCGTCCAGCGCGTCTTCGCAATCGACCCGACCAGCCACGCCACGCGCGAGCGCTTGGTCCAGCTGGCCGAGCTGGTAGGCAAGTTGCCCGAGATTGCCGAGAGCTGCCGGGGCATTCTAGCCGGCACCGAGGATCGCGCGCTGCGCCTGGAGCTCCTCATGCTGATCGCCGACGTGGAGGAGCGGCAGCCCGAGCGCTTGAGCCAGGCCGAGGCTGCCTTGCGCGAGGTCCTGACCATCGATCCCTTGCACAGCAGCGCCTACAAATCGCTATGTCGCATCTGCAAGGATGGGGAGCGCTGGGGGGATCTGCGCGCCCTTATCGTCGCGCGCGAACAGCACGTCACCGAGGTCAGACAGCGCATCGAATTGCTCTGGCAGGTCATCGAGATCGACGAAGGGTTGCTCGGCGATCGGGAGCACGCTGCCACGATTCTAGGTCGTATCGTCGAGCTCGATGCCCGTGACGTTAAGGCCTACCGTATCCTCGAGCGTCACCTGTGCGATGCCGAAAACTGGCGAGAGCTGGACAAGCTTTTGCAGACGGAGATATCCCTGGTCACGCGCGGCGAAGTTGCCGACCTCAAGGCACGCCGGGCGGAGCTGGCCCTGACCCGCTTTGACGCTGCTGACGCGGCACTGGCTCTCGTGAGCGAGGTGCTCGACCTCGAGCCCACCTCTACCCAGGTCGTCCCTCTCCTGGAGATGGCGCTCGAGGTGCCGACGGTCCGGCACCGGGCCGCGCAAATGCTCGACGAGCGCTACAGCAAGGGTGGGCAGTGGGCGCGCCTGGTGGAAATCCTGGACGTGGAACGGGAAGTCTCGGCGGGCGAGCCAGCGCTTGCCTTGCTCATGCGCAAGGCCGAGTTGCAGGAGCACAAGCTGGCCGCGCCGGCCCAGGCCCTGGCAACCTGGCAGGCTGTGCTCGACCTGGATGCCAGCTCGGAGCGCGCTCTGGCCGAGGCAGAGCGCCTGGCCGGCCAGTTGGGGCGCCACGGCGATCTCATCGCGCTATACCAGCGCCTGGCGGAGCGGCGCAAGGAGACCGACCTGGCGGGCATCGCCGATCTGTTGTCGCGGGCGGCCCGTCTGTCTTTCGCGCACGTGCCGGATCGGAAAGTGGCGATTGCGGCTTGGCGGCGCGTCCTTGACCTCGACCCCGGCAACCCCGCCACCGGCGGCCCTGCGGCCGAAGCTCTCGAGCTGCTCTATAACGAGGCGGACGATGTGCCCGGGCTGGTGCACGTCCTGCGCAGCAAAGCGGGCTGGTCGGCGTCTGCCGGCGAGCGCGCCCGCCTGCTCATGCGCGTGGCCGAGTTACAGGAGACGCGTCTCGGCGACAGCGAACAGGCGATCGCCACCTACCGCGACCTCCTCTCCGGCGACAGCGAAACTGGGAGTGAGGCCTTCGCCAACCTGGACCGCATTTTCCAGGCTACCCATCGCCATCGTGAGCGGGTCGAGCTGCTCAAGCTCCGCTTGGGGCAAGTCGATGCCGCCAGCCGGCGCAAGCTGCGTTTCCTCATCGCCGGTATTCTCGAGGCCAGGCTCTCCGATCTCGACGAGGCGATCGCGACCATCAGGCCGATCCTGGAAGACTTCCCCGATGACCGCGACACACTGAACGCTCTGGCTCGGCTCTATCAGGTCCAGGGGGCGGCGATTGACCAGCTCGAGATGCTCGAACGTCTTGCCCAGATCGCCGGCAATGAGAAGGAGCGCGCCGAATTGCTGCGCCAGATCGCGGCGCTCTTGCAGGGGCCGCTGGGGCGGCCATCCGAGGCGCTCGAGAAATGGCGCGAGATCCTGCGCCTCGTGCCCGGCGATGCGACCGCGATGGCCGAGATGGAGGGCATGCTGGCGAGCGAGGATCTGGGACTGCGCTTTGCCGCGGCGGAAACCCTGGAGCCGATCTACACCCGGGCCGGCGATTTCGTACGCCTGGCGGGGATTCTGCGGGTCTTCATCGCCCTGGCCGACGACGGTCACACGCGGGCCAGCTTCCGGGCCCGGCTGGCTGGCATCGAAGAGAATCAGCTAGGTGACAAGAAGGCGGCCTTCAAGACCTGGTCGGAGACCATCAAGGACGCTACCGGCGATCCGGAGCTCGACCGCCTGCTCGACGCCTACGAGCGCCTGGCGACCGCCTTGGGCGAGGACACCATCCTCGACATCATCGACTTGTATCAGGCGGTCGAGCCCGAGATCCTGGCCGAGACCACGCGCATGCGGGTTGAGCAGACCATTGCCCGATTTGCGATTCAGCTGGGGGACTTGCCGCTAGCCACCTCATACTTCAGCCGCATCGTAGAGCGTCGCCCGGACGACGACGACGCTCTGGCCGCCCTGGAAACGATATACGAAGAGCAGGGTGACACCGACAAGCTCTATGAGGTCATCTTGCGGCGTGCGGATCTGACCCAGAGTGTCAAGGCGGAGTTGGCCTTGCGGCGCCGGGGAGCGATCCTAGCGGCCAAGCTGGGACGCAACGAAGACGCCATCGCCGCCTGGGAGCGGGTGTGGGCGATGCAGGGCGGAGGCAGCGGTGGCGGCGGCAACGCCAGCAACGAGGCGGTGGAAGCCCTCGATGCGCTGTACACACAGCTCGGCCGTTGGGACGATCTCACCAACCTCCTCGAACGCCGCCTCGAGCATGGTGTCTCTCCGGGCACCGCCATCGATCTGAGGTTCCGTCTCGCAGAGATTCAGCGGGTCCAGCTGGCCAATCGCAACCGCGCCCTCGAGTACCTGTCCACGGTGTTGGCCAGCGAGCCCGACCATCTGCAGGCCATCCAAATCCTGCACGACATGCTGTCCGATCCCGAGGTCTGTGTCGAAGCGGCCAACCTGCTCGAGCCGGTCTACATCCGACGCAACGCTTGGAACGACCTGGTGGCGATCGACAGTTTGCGTCTGCGTTTCAGCGAAGACCCCGAGCGACGCCTGGCCTGGACGCAGCGCATTGCTCAGGTCTACGAAGAACAAATCGAAGACCTAGATGAGGCCTTCAATTGGTACGGGCGGGTCTTCCAGGAACGGCCTACCGATGTGGCCGCGCAGGAGCAGCTCTTGCGACTCGCGCCCAAGCAAAACCGCTGGCGCGACCTGGGACGTCTGCTCGACGAATACCTCGACAACGAGCCGGGCAACTCCGACGAGACCCTGGCCCTAGTACGGGTGGCCATTCGGGTCTACGACCAAGAGCTGGGGGATCGCGATGCGGCCCGGCGACACTACCTCCGCTACGTGGAGGCCCAACCGGGTGACCGGGCAGCCAGCCAGCTCTTCGAGGAGGCGCTCGAGCGCTGGGAGTCTTGGGGTGAGCTGCGTGACCTAATCGACGAGCAGATCCGGATGATCGACTCGTCTCGGGAGAGGATCGCTCTTTTGCATCGCAGTGCCGCCCTGAGCGACGGCAAGCTCGACCAACTGGGGGCCGCCATCGATGCATTGCGGGCCGTCCTCGACATCGACCCTGACGACCAGCAGGCCGCGGCGGACCTCGGCCACCTGCTCGGACGCGAACAGCGCTGGGAGGACTTGCGCAACCATCTCCTGTGGATGCTGGGACGGAGCGATGACCAGAAGCGCAAGGATACCCTGACTTTGGAGCTGGCCAAGGTCGAGGCCGAGCATCTCGGCAATCCCTCGACTGCGGTAGATCACTACGGCGATGTGCTGGCCCGCTCTCCCGCGAGTGGCGAGGCGATACTGGCCCTGCAAGGCCTCCTCGGTGAAAGTGAGCTCCGGCCGCGGGTGGCCGAGTTGCTCGAGCCGGCGTTTCGCTCCACCCGTCGTTTGGCCGAGCTGGCGCGCACGCTGGAGATTCGGCTCGAGACTCTCGACGATCCAGCTCGCCGCGTTGCGGCCTATCGGGAGATTGCGACCATCGAGCTCCACCTCGGCCGTGCCGGCGAAGCGCTGGCGGCGCGGGGCAAGGCCTGGCTGGAGGATGTGGCGGACAGCGAAACCCTGGGCGAGCTTCTGGCCATGGCTGCCGCCCAGAGCGAGTTCGAGAAGCTGGTGGATATTCTCCAACAGGGCATAGCCATGACCGTTGATCCCGACTTGCGCGCCGACTTGTGCGCCGTCAAGGCCAACATCCTCGACGTGCGGCTGGCCGCCCCGGAGCGGGCTATCGAGGCCTGGCGCGAAGCGCTCCAGGCCCGTCCCGACCATCAGGACGCCTTCGCGGCGCTCGAGCGCCTGCTCGGGGACGGCAATCGCACGGTCGAGCTGTGCGAAACCCTGGAAAGACACGCCGAAGTCGTGGTCGACGCCGAGCTGCGCGCAACGCTGATGAAGCGCATGGCGGGTCTGTGCGAGTCGTCTCTCGGCGATCCGGCGCGGGCAATTGCCGCCTGGCGGGTGGTTCTCGATATGGATCAGGAGGACGGCGAGGCTCTCGCTGCCCTGGCGCGCCTCTATGGGGCCACTGCAGACTGGCCCAACCTGGTCGAGACCATCGCGCAACAGATCCAGAGCGCCGGCGCCGGACAAGATCTGCACGACTTGCGCCTGCAGGCCGCCCGGCTCTACGACGAGAAGCTGGATCGTCTGACGGACGCCGCCGAGCAGTTGCACCAGATATTGGAGAGCAATCCCAGCGACGTCGAGGCGCTCACCCTGCTGTCCAGCATCCACGAGCGGGAAAAGCAGTACGGTCAGTGGGTCGAGGTCCTCGATCGGCTGACCCGCATTGCCACCACCGGGCCCGAGCGCGATGCCCTGGCGTATCAGGCCGCGCACATCGTGGAGCACGAAATTCTCGACTTGCCCGATGCCGTCGCCCGCTATCGGGCTATCCTGGACGGCAACTCGGCCCATGCCGAGGCGCGGGCCGCACTGTGGAGCCTGGCGCGCGAGCACGAGCACCGCTTGTTGGCCATCGCGGCCCTGGAGCCGCTCCTGCGCCGCGAGCAGGCCTGGCAGCCGCTTTGTGATCTGCTCGAGCTGCGCTTGCTCGCCGTCGATGGCGCGGCTGCTCGGATAGAGATCTTGGCCGATATCGCCCTGGTGCAAGAGACGTCTCTGGCCGATGTGCCGGCCGCCTTCGCCACCTGGGCGAGGGCCTTGGCCGAGGACCCAGCTCGGGAAGATGCCAGGAATGCCCTCGAGCGCTTGGCCGATATCGGGCAGAGCCATGCGCAACTGGCCGAGGTCTACGAGCAGCGCCTGGCCGATGGTTACGAGAGCGGGGAGCGGCGCTTTTATGCCAGCCGCCTGGCCGAGCTTTACGAGCACGTCCTCGGCAAACCCGAGCGCGCCGTCGAGCTGTGGCGCGAGGTCGAAGCTCTGCCGGGCTCGGAAGCTCTGGCCTTGGCACGGCAAGAAGCCTTGCTGCGCACCCTCGGACGCCATCAGGATCTGGCCGATGTGCTAGCGCGCGAGGCGGAGATCGCGCCTCTGGCGAGCGAACGCGGCGAGTATTGGACCAGCTTGGCCGAGCTGCGTCTCGGCACCTTGGACGACCGCGATGGGGCCATAGCTGCCTTCCGTGCCGCGCTGGAGGCCGCACCCGGGCAGGGGCGTGCACTCGCCGCACTGCGGAGCCTGGCGCTCGGCCAGGACCCGCCTGTCGAGGCTTTCGACATCCTGCAGCCGCTGGCGGAAGAGCGGGAGGACTATGGCGAGTTGGTGGTCTTGCTCGAGGCGCGCCTCGCCACCGTGGGCGACGCCATCGATAGAGCGGGACTGCTCAGGCGGATCGCCGACCTTTACGAGAGCAAGCTCGGTGACCTTCATCGCGCCCTGGAGGCGCTGGGGCGTGCTTTGACGGCCGAGCCGGGCTCGCCTGACATAGTCGACCGTCTCGAGCACGTGGCCGACCTGGCCGGCGCCCCTGCCGAGGCAGCGCGGTGGCTGGAGTCGGTGCTCGATGCGGTCATACCGGCTCTGCTCGCCGAGATGGCACTGCGCGCGGCCGGCCTCCATTTGCGCACGAGCGGCGAGGAGAACGAAGAGGCCGCGCTCAAGCTATACTTGCGCGTTCTCGAGGTCGATGGCGAGAACGTCACGGCGCTCGAGGCACTGGATGGTCTTTATCGTCACCGCGGGGACGGACGACATCTGGCCGAGGTCATCCAGAGACGCGGGGCTTTGGAGCTAGACCCATCGCGGCGTCTGGCCCTCTATGCCGAGGCGGCGCATTTGCAGGAGGCGGACGGCGATCTGCAAGCCGCCATCGCCGCCTGGCGGACCGGGCGCGAAGGAGACGAGACCAATCTGACCGCCATCGACGAGCTGGCGCGTCTTTACCAAGCCACGGGGGAGGCGGAAAACCTGGTGGATATCCTACGCGAAAAGGCGCGGGTTCTCGATGAACCCCGGCAGCGCTGCGCAACCCTGATGGAGATTGCGACGCTCAAGCGGGATCGTCTAGGCGACTTGGCCGGCGCCGTGGAAGCCGTACACGACGCACTCGACGCCGAGCCGCGGGACGGTGCTGCTCTGGCCGCACTGGTCGATCTGGAAGAAAGGCGGGGCGACTTCAACGCCGTGGAAGAGGCGCTCTTGCGCCAGGAAACCGCGCTCGAGGGCGCCATGCGGGTGGAGGTGCTCGGCCGTCTGGCCAGCAACGCCGCCGAGCGGCTGCATGACCCCGACCGGGCGCTCTCGTACCTGCAGCAGATCTTGGTCGAGGATCCTGAGCACGGCCCCGCCTTCGCGCAGACCGAGGCCATCTTGACCATGCTGGAGCGTTGGCACGAGCTCATCGAGGTGCTGGAGAAGAAGGCAGCGGTGGAAGCGCAGCACGGCCGTGCCGGAAGTGAGCTCGCCTACCGGGTCAAGGTGGCGGCCATATGGGGGGAGAAGCTGGGCGCCGAAGACAGTGCGCTCGAAGCACTGGAAGCGGTGCTGGCCCGTGAGCCTGGGCATTTCTCTTCTCTGATGGCGGTGGCTCGCATTCACGAAGGGCGGCAGGCCTGGGAGGAGGCAGGTGCGGCGCTGGAGAAGGCCGCCTCCGCCTCCGCTGGTCCGCAAGACAAGGCGGACGTGCTCTGCCGACGGGCCTCCATGCGCGCTGCGAGTGGCGCTGGCACCGACGAGGTGGTGGCTCTTTACCGCGCGGCTCTCGCTAGTGATGCGCGCTGGCTGCCAGCCATCACGGCGCTCGAGGGCATGGCGCGCGAGCGGGGCGACTATGCTGATCTAGTGGAGCAGCTCTCCGCCCGTTTGGCTCTCGAAGCGGACGAGGCGAAGCAAAAGCCTCTGCTCTCCGAGATGGCCACGCTTTATCTCGGACCTCTGGGCAAACCCGACCTGGCGGTCCCCCACTTGGCGCGGCTTGTTAAGATCTTGCCGAATGACGCTGCAGTGCAGGAGAACCTGGGCCGTGCTCTCCTGGCCTGCGGCAGAACCGGTGAGGGTGAGATCGTTCTTAACCGCCTGGTCGAGCAGATGAGCAAAGCGCGCCGGCCCAAAGATAGCGCGCGTCTGCACGCTTTGCTCGGAGGGTTTGCGGACGGGCGAGGCGACGTGGTGTCGGCCAAGCAGCACTACCTGGCCGCCTACCAGGTCGACCCCACCCAGGCGTCGGTGCTGGGCGCTCTGGCCCGGCTGTCGTTGCGCCAGCGCGACGCCGAGTCGGCCCGCCGCTATCTGCGCACGCTTCTCCTGCAGAGCTTCGACGAGAAGGCTGCCGGCATTACCAAGGCCCAAGTCTATCTCGAACTCGGCAACCTTCATCGCCAGGCGGGTGAGCACGCGAAAGCGCGCAACATGTATGAGCGCGGGCTCGAATCCGAGCCCAAGAACGACGAGCTCAAGCAGGCGCTCGCCGCCTTGCCCAAGTAACTCATAGAGCTCGCGTGAGCGCAGGCGGGCTTTGCCCGAATGCGCTCGTCCGCGGGGGCACCCCTGGTGGAACCCCGGCAGCACTAGCCGGGCCGGGCGTTGCGCGCTAGTCTGCGTTACCCATGCCAGCCTTCGTACCCGATCGAGCCAGGTTTCTGGACCTTGCCAGAAAAGGTCGCCTTTGTTTCGTGTATCGGGAGTGGCTGGCGGATGCGGACACACCGGTATCCGTGTTCGCCAAGCTGGGGCGCGGGCCTTATTCTTTCCTGCTCGAGAGCGTGGTGGGGGGGGAGAAGTGGGCCGCCTACAGCTTTGCCGGTGTTCGGCCGCGCGAGGTGTATCGGGCCAAAGGTCAGGAGATCGAGGTCATGCGACTGGAGGGACGCGACCTGGGCGTGGTGGAGCGGTTGCGCGTCGCAAACCCACTCGCCCACCTCTCGAACGTGCTGTCCTCGATGCCGGCGGCGGTGCCGCCCGGGCTGCCTCGCTTCTTTGGCGGCGCGGTGGGGTGGTTGGCCTATGATATGGTGCGCAATTTCGAGCATCTGCCCGAGCGGGCGGTCGACGAGCTTGGCCTGCCTGACATGTGCTTTGCCCTGACCGACACCGTGGTGGTCTTCGACAATCTACGTGGCACGCTCAAAGTGGTCGCTTCGGTGGATGTGGCCGGCCAGGACCCCGGGCGGGCCTACGACGAGGCGTGCGCTAAGGTGGAGGAGATCTGCGCTCGCTTGGCCGCGCCGGCCCGGCCCCTGCCACCCTTGGACCTGGCGGGCGCCTTTGCAGGTGCAAGCACGCCCCAACCGGTCTTGCGCACCTCCAAGGTCGACTTCCTGGCGGGGGTGGCGAAAATCAAGGACTACATCGCGGCGGGCGACGTGTTCCAAGTCGTGTATTCGCAGCGCTTCGACCTGGCGCGCGCCGGGGTGGACCCGTTCGACGTCTACCGCGTGCTGCGCGTGACCAACCCGTCGCCCTACATGTTCCATCTCGAGTTTCCCGAGGCGGCGGTCACCGGCGCCTCACCCGAGGTGCTGGTGCGTCTGGAGGAGGGCAAGGTCGAGGTCAGACCGATTGCAGGGACGCGCCGGCGAGGAGCGAACCCGGCCGAAGATCTCGCTCTCGAAGGCGAGTTGGTCGCCGATCCCAAAGAGCGCGCCGAGCACGTGATGCTCATCGACCTCTGTCGTAACGACGTCGGACGGGTGTCGATACCCGGTAGCGTGCGGCTCGACGAGACCATGGTGGTGGAGCGCTATTCGCACGTCATGCACATGGTGTCCAACGTCAGCGGAGCCCTCAAGAGCGGGCTGGGGCCCCGTGATGTGGTACAGGCGGCCTTCCCCGCCGGCACACTATCCGGCGCGCCCAAGATTCGTGCCATGGAGATCATTGAAGAGCTGGAGCCGGCGCGGCGGGGTATTTACGGCGGTGCGATCGGCTATCTGTCATATTCGGGGAACATGGATCTGGCCATTGCCATTCGCACTATGGTCACGACGGGGGAGACCATTCACGTGCAGGCGGGGGCCGGCATCGTTGCTGACAGCCAACCCGAGGCTGAGTACGAAGAGTGCCTCAACAAAGCGAGCGCGGTCATCAAGGCCATCGAGATGGCGCGTCGATCTGGGGTCGGCAGTGGGGGAGGGGGCTAGCCATGCTGCTGGTCATCGACAACTACGACTCCTTCACCTACAACCTCGTGCAGTATCTGTCCGAGTTGGGACAGGAGGTTAAGGTGGTGCGCAATGATGCGGTGACGGTGGCAGAGGTGGAAGCCATGAAGCCCGAGCGCATCGTGATCTCGCCCGGGCCGTGCACCCCTGACCAAGCCGGCATCTCGCTGGCCGTGCTCACCAGGTTGGCCGGACGGATGCCCATCCTTGGGGTTTGTCTTGGGCATCAGGCGATTGGCCAAGCGTTTGGCGGTAAGGTGGTGCGGGCCAGGCAGGTGGTGCACGGCAAGACCTCGCGGGTTTTCCACGACGAGCGCGGGCTCTTCGCGGGGTTGCCCAACCCTTTCGCAGCCACACGCTATCATTCGCTCGTCATTGAGCGGGAGAGCATGCCCGCTTGTCTCGAGATTACCGCCAAGACCTGGGACGAAGAAATCATGGGCGTCCGCCACAAGACGCTCCCGGTGGAGGGGGTGCAGTTTCATCCGGAATCCTTCCTGACCGTGGTGGGCAAGGATATCCTGCGCAACTTTCTGGCCCGCGGGCTGTGACCATGGGCGAGGAAGCGCTAACGGTTCGCGCAGCGCTGAGCCAGCTCGTCGGCGGTCGCCGTCTGTCTACCGCGGAGATGGCTGCGGTTGTGGGGCAGATCATGGATGGAGGCGCGACGCCGGCTCAGATCGGTGCTCTGCTGACCGCGCTCAGCATGCGAGGCGAAACCGTGGAAGAGGTAGTGGGTGCTGCCCAGGCCATGCGTCAACGCATGCTGCGGGTGGAGACCGGGCTACCCGTCGTGCTCGATAACTGCGGCACGGGCGGCGACGGCTCGGGCTCGGTCAATGTCTCGACTCTGGCGGCGCTCATCCTGGCCGCGGCCGGGGTGAAGGTGGCTAAGCACGGCAACCGTGCCCTGTCGTCGCAGGCGGGATCGCACGACGTGCTCGAGGTGTTGGGCGTCGATCCTGCTCCTGGTCCGGAGCTGGCGCAACGTTGCCTGAGCGAGGTAGGGGTGTGCTTCATGTTTGCTCCCGTGTTCCACGCGGCGACCAAGAACGTAGCGGGACCGCGGCGCGAGGTCGGCTTCCGCACCATGTTCAATCTGCTCGGCCCCCTGACCAACCCGGCCGGTACCCGCTACCATGTCAACGGTGTTTTCGCCCAGGAGCGCTGTGAGTTCCTGGCGCGCGCCCACGGCCACATGGGCGCCGAACGAGCCTTGGTGGTGCACGGCACAGGTGGCCTGGACGAGTTTGCGCCCGCCGGTCCGACCTTTGTGGCCGAGCTGGTCGCGGGGCAGGTCAGCTCTTACCAGCTCTGTCCCGCCGATTTCGGTCTGGCGGAGGCCAGCCTGGCTGACCTCAAGGGCGGAGCTCCGGCACGTAATGCTGCAATGTTGCTCGAGACTCTGCGAGGCAAGCCGGGCGCCAGTCGGGTGGCGGCGCTCATGACCGCTGCGGCAGGGTTGCGGGTAGTGGGAGGAGCCTCGAGCTGGCGCGAAGCCGCTCAGCGTGCCGCCAGCGCGCTCGATGACGGCCGGGCCATGGCCTTGCTCGAGCGCCTGCGTGTCTTGGCCCCGCGGCCGATTAGCTCATGATACTTGACGATATTCTGGCCGAGAAGAGGCGCGCCGTCAGTAGTGCGCGTTTGCGTATCCCGCTGGCGGAGATAGAAGCCAGGGCGGCGGCCATAGCGCCGACGCGCGGCTTCCTTGCCAGCTTGCGCTCTGCGAGCGGCATCGCCTGTATCGCCGAGTTCAAGCGTCGTTCGCCATCCAAGGGCTGGATATGGCGGGCCGCGGACGTGGCAGAGGTCGTGGCTGCCTATCAGCGTGGCGGCGCCTCGGCTATCTCGGTCTTGACGGACACACCCTTTTTTGGCGGCGAGCTGGCTGACTTGACCTCCGCGCGGGCGGCGACGGAGTTGCCCATATTGCGCAAGGACTTCGTCATAGATCCATATCAGGTCGCAGAGGCGCGCGCTGCGGGTGCCGATGCTCTGCTACTCATAGTGGCCGCTCTGGGGGAGCGAGACTTGCGCGAGCTATTGGCGGCAACTCGCGCCTTCGGCATGGAGGCCTTGGTCGAGACCCATGACGCAGACGAGCTGCGTCGGGCGATTGCGGCGGGAGCGCGCGTGATCGGGGTCAATAATCGCGATCTCCGCACCTTCCACGTCGACACCGATCTGGCGGTGGAGCTGCGACCCCAGGTGCCAGGCGAGTACCTCATGGTGGCCGAGTCTGGCGTGCGCACTGCCGACGACGTGCAGCGGCTGCGCCGGGCCGGGATAGAGGCCGTGCTGGTGGGAGAAGCACTGATGCGTTCCCCTGATCCGGAGTCGGCATTGCGCGAGCTCCTGGCATGAGCTTTCTGGTCAAGATCTGCGGTGTCACGCGGCCCGAGGATGCCGCGTTGGCCTGTCAGGTGGGTGCCGGAGCCATAGGGCTTAACTTTTGGCCCGGGTCGAAACGCTTCGTCACCATGGCGCGTGCGCGTGCCATCACGGCGGCCATGACCCCGGGGGTGCTCAAGGTAGGGGTGTTCGTGAACCCTGATCCGCTCGCCCTCGACACCGCCATGACCGAGCTGGGTCTGGATCTGGCGCAATTGCACGGCGACGAAGACCCGCGCTGCTGGCGGGAGCTGCCGGGAGCTCGGGTGATTCGCGCCATAAGGGTCGTCGACGCGGCTTCGCTCGACCGGGCTTTGGGCTGGAGCCCGCGCTACTTTCTCTATGATTCGTTTGTGCCGGGATATGGCGGGGCAGGCCATCCTGCTCCCTGGCGCACTATCGCGACCGGGGCCCGGCGGCCATTCCTGCTCGCCGGGGGCTTGCATGCGCGCAACGTGGAGGAGGCGATACTGGAGGTGCAGCCCGACGGTGTCGATGTGGCCAGCGGAGTCGAGGCGCAACCGGGGGAAAAGGACCCGGACGAGCTCGCTGCCTTCGTGACCAACGCGCTGCGAGCCGCTGCACGCCTCGCACCGCCCCCCCACCAATAGCTCGGAAAAGTTCCTCCCCCTCCGTGCGGAAGCTCGCGCAAAGCGCGAGCCGCGAGGCCGGAGGCCGAGGCGGGGGAAGGGGGGACCCGTCGAGCTAAGCTCGACGGGGGGAGGGGCTCCCCCCTCCGTTAAGATCCTCACCCCTCCGTCAAGATCTGCTCACCCCTCCGTTAAGATCCTCGGACCACGTCCTTCGCGCAAGACTACAATCTTGTCCCCGGCGAAGCTGACTACCGTGGCTGGTGGGCCCGACAGCTCGCCGGCATCGAGGATGAGATCGACACTCCTGCCGTATTCGCGCCGGATCTCGGCCGCGCCGGTCAAGAGGTCTCCGGAGGGCGACTTAGCGGTGGCCGACAGGAGCGGCATGCCGAGCGACCAGGTTATCTTCTCGCACAGCGCTGTGCCGGGCACCCGAACCCCGATGGTACGCAGCTCATCGTGCAAGAAGGGGCCAGGAACCAGCGGTCCGGCGTTCACCTCCGCGCAGTAGGGACCGGGAAAAATCTTGCGCAGCACGCTGAGAGCGGCGTCGTTGACCCTGGCGAACTTGGGCAGCTCGCCGATGTCGGGCAGCAAGAAGGCGAGAGGGCGCCGGTTGGGGTCGAAGTTGCGCATGGTCGCAATCCGGGCGACCCCTTGTGGGTTGGCGAAAGCGCAAGCTATGCCGTAAAGAGTGTCGGTGGGCAGCACGACCACCCCTCCGCCTCGTAGCACTTCGAGCGCACGCTGCAAGACGTGGTCTTCGGGCTGCGAGGGCGCGACCGGAACGATGGGAGCGAGTCCTGCGGGAGGCATGGCTGTTAGCCATACCGCTAGCGCGGGTTGAAGAGCGGCGCAAGGGGTTTGGCGATTGCGGGTCACCGGGCCAAGCCCAATCATTCCCGCGTGCCGCAAGTCCCCGCTTTATACTTCCCTGCTCGGTCATGCTCGTCTGGTTGCAGTTGCTCGTGCTCGCGGCCTCGCTGGCGCCGCCGTCCATACATCGATCCGCGCCTGCGCCCGCGCACAAAATCGACATCCGCATCGCGGGACCATTGGCTATGGTAGAGGTTTGGCGGTCGCTGGACCGGCCGCGTCCGCTAACCAGCCTAGATGTGGACTTGCCCGAAGGAGCCGAGCTGGTCGACTGGGAAATTGAGGATGGTCGAGAGCAGGCCCGACTTGGCCAGCAAGAGGAGGGAAGGGCAAGGGCGGCTTTGGCTGCCACTTCCGACTCGCGGGGCTCCCGGCCCCGAGCTCAGGAGGGAGAGGAGGGCAGGTACCGCGTTCATGTCACGCGGCTCACGCCGGGGGGTAGGCCGTTGCTGCATTATCGCTTCGCGGCTCCGGTCGGCTGCCACCAGGGCAAGCTGGCGCTGCGCATGCCAGGAAGCCTGGAGGAGAGCCCAATTCCGGCCGAGGTGACGGTCACCTTGGAAGCTCAGAGCGGATTGAGCCCGCTGGCCCAAGTCAGCCTGGCCGGCCAGCCGGCGGAGCTCAGAGAGGGGACTAGACGTTTGGTCATGCACGCCCTAGCGCCATCGCACGACGAGTGGGAGGTTTCCTGGAGCTATCGGGCGAGCGCGACGGAGCTGGCCGGCCTGGCCATGGCGGCGGTCGGGCGGCGGGGCGAAGATCGGCCGGGGGGGAGCCGCTCTCGGCTAGCTGCCATGGTGGCGGTTTGTCGCGGTGGCGGTGCCCCCTCGAGCGGGATTCACCCCGCGGCTCCGAGCAGTGTCACGCTCCTGGTCGATCGTTCACGCAGCGTGGGGCAGGGGGGATTGTCGGAGGAACGTGTGGCGGCGCGTGCCTTGCTCGAGGCTTTGCCGCCCGCCACTCCGTTCAATGCCGTCTTCTTCGGAGCGACCGCCACGCCGCTGTTCCCGGTGCCGCGCCTGCCGACGCGGGAAGCGCTCGACGCTTTCAGCGAAGCGCTGGATCCAAATCAGCTCGAGCGCTCGACCGACGTGGTGGCGGCGCTGGCGCTGGCCCGGCGCTTGTACACGCCGTCGGCGACCGAGCCGGCCTGGATCGTCATCGTCACCGATGGCGCGCTCCCGCTCGGCCAGACGGGTGAGCGCATGCTGCAGGCTCTGGCCGGGGTACCACCCACCCATTTGCGGGTTCTGGTCCTGCTGGTCCGCCAGCGTGGCGACGAGAAGGTCGACCCATCGGCCCGCACGCAATACCTCCGCCTGGTGGAGAGATTCGGCGGGCTGGTGCGCGAGCTGCCGGCCGAGGCCGGCCACGCAGCTGATACGCTGTTGGCAGCGATGGCCGAAGGCGGCGATTGGTTCGAGCTGGGGGTTGCTAACAGAATGGTCGCGGAGGTGCTGGCGCCCGGGCAGGGAGCGAACCGGGTTTTCGCAATGGATCGTCCCGCCGTTGCGCGCGCTCTGGTTGCCGGCTCGTATCGCTCGCGCGGGCGGGGGAATATGGGTTGGCCCGCTCACTTGCGCCTCTCCGCCCGCGGGCTGCTGTCGGTAGCCCCTCCGCGGATGGCCACCATGGCCAAGGAGGTACCGACCGTCTCCGTCGAGGGGAAGTGGCTCGGACCCCTGGTCGAAGCGGGCGAGCGCCGGGCCTGGGCAGGCGCCACCGGCAAGGTGCGGGTAACGGTGCTGCCGATCCAGCCCCCGCACGAGCATCACGACGACGGCGAACGTGGAGGCATGAGCGAGGGTGTGCTGCGCAGCGCTTTGTGGTTGGGCTTCCTACCGCGCGCCCGGGCCTGCTACCTGGGGCGTAAGGTCGCAAGCGCAGCTGATGCGGCGCTGCAAGGTCGGGTTCGCCTCGAGCTTACCATCGAGCGGGGTGAGCTGAGCGCCGCGGTGGTGCGCAAGTCGACCTTGAACCATGCTGAGATCGAGGCTTGCCTGTGCCAGGCGGCCTGGGCCGTGGATTATCCGCGGCCCGAACACCGTGACGCTCTGACCGTCGCTAACCTCAACCTGGTGTTCCGGCCCCGTACCGCCCCCGATGACCATCCCGATGGCTCGGCCCAGCACCAGCAAATGGACCAGCAAATGGACCAGCAGATAGACCAGGAAATAGAGCTGATGGTCGGGCCCTTGCCGGCCCACCCCGACTTCGAGGACTTGCTCACCCCCCCGGACCACATGCCATAATGAGCTACGGTTACGGCAAGCTGACGTAACACTTGACCCGGGCGGCGGGTCCGACTATAAACCCACGTCTTTCAAGAGGTTCCGACACATGGCGATGAAGATGGGCCTGATTGGCCGTAAGTTGGGGATGACCCGTTATTTTCATGACGACGGATCGTCGCTCGGCTGTACCGTGCTCTCGATCGGTCCTTGCGTGGTCACCGGGCAGCGTACCCCGGAAAAGCACGGCTACTCAGCTTTGCAGCTCGGCTACGAGGAGCAGGCCAGCCGGAAGATGACTCGCCCGCGCACGGGGTACTTCCGCAAGGCTGGGATCGAGAAGACTCCGGCCATCCTGCGCGAGATCCGCCTTGACCAGGCCAAGGACGTATCTCTGCACGAGGTGGGTAAGGTGCTCAGCGCTGGCCAGGTGTTCAAGGCCGGCGACGTCGTGGATGTGGTCGGACTGACCAAAGGCAAGGGCTACCAGGGGGTGATGAAGCTGCACAAGATGGGCGGCGATTCCATGACCCACGGTACGCACGAGTTCTTCCGTCACGGCGGTTCCATCGGTTGCCGTTTGACGCCCGGCCGGGTGCACAAGGGCAAGCGCATGTCGGCCCGCATGGGCACCAACCATTTCACCTCGTCCGATCTGGTGGTGGTCAAGGTGCTCGAAGACAAGAACGTGGTTCTGGTCAAGGGCTCCGTGCCCGGTCCCATCAACGGTCTGGTCGTGCTCAAGGGCAGTACGAAGAACGTGAAGAAGTACATCGTGCCGGTCGTGCAGAAAGAGGTCGAGGCCAAGAACCCCATGAAGGCCTCCAAGAAGGCGGCCGCGGGCAAGTAGCCACCGCATCGGCTTGGGCCAGCTTCACGATCGCCGGCAGCGCCAGGACGCCTTTTTTCGCAAGGCGCGCAAGGAGGGCTTTGCCGCGCGTTCGGTGTACAAGCTCGAAGATATCGATCACCGTGCCCACCTCTTCCACGCGGGGGCGCGTGTGCTGGATTTGGGCTGCCGCCCTGGGTCTTGGCTGCAATATGCCGTCAAGGCCGTCGGCGGTCACGGCAAGGTGGTGGGGGTCGACCGAATGGCCCTGCCGGTACCAGTGCCAGGAGCTCGTGTGATCGTGGCCGACATATACACCCTCTCCGATGCGGAGCTGCTGGCCGGGTTAGCCGCGTACGACGTGGTGTTGTCCGATATGGCACCCGATACCACGGGCATACGTGCCACGGATCAGGCCCGCTCCGCCGCCTTGGTCGAAGAGGCTTTGGCTCGTGCCGAGCGTCTGCTGGCGCCTCTGGGAGTCTTCGTGGCCAAGATCTTCCAGAGCCCGGAGGTGGAGAGGTTGCGCAAACGCCTGACCGCGCGCTTTGCCGAGGTTCGTCTGCTCAAGCCAGAGGCATCGCGGCAGCAGAGCCCCGAGCTTTACCTGGTGGGCAAGGGCTTCACCTGAGCATATCCTAGCCGGCTATGGAGCGTCAGTCTTTGCCCGAAGGGCCACGCATTCGTGTGTTGCCGGCTACCTTGGCAGATCAGATCGCGGCGGGTGAGGTGGTGGAACGGCCGGCATCCGTAGTCAAAGAGCTGCTCGAGAACTCCGTCGATGCCGAGGCTCGCCATATCGACGTCGAGATCGAGGGCGGGGGCCGGCGCTTGATCCGAGTGGTCGACGATGGCGGGGGGATGACGCCGGACGAAACCCGTCTCGCGCTTTTGCGCCACGCAACCTCCAAGATCAGCGCGCACGACGACTTATGGGGGCTTGTCACCTTCGGGTTCCGCGGCGAAGCCTTGCCCTCGATAGCGGCAGTAGCCCGCCTGCTGATCCGCAGTAAGCGCCCGGGGCAGAGCGCGGGGTTTTTTCTGGGCCATGAAGCAGGTATCGAGACCAGCAGTGGCGATGTTGGCATGCCGAGCGGGACGCAGATCGAGGTGCGGGACTTGTTCTGGAATACGCCGGCCCGGCTGAAGTTCATGAAATCGGAGGCTACCGAAACCGCCAACATTGCGGAGGCCGTGCTGCGGCTTGCGCTCGCCCACCCAGATATACACTTCCGCTTGCGTGCGAATTCCCGCACCATGCTCGATCTTCCACCTCATCGCGATATGGCGGAACGGGTTCGCGCCGCGCTGGCGCGCCGTGGTGCGACCGTGCTGCACGAGGCGGTCGGGGAAGAGAGCGAAGTCCGCGTGCGCGCCTTTCTCGCCGCGCCGGAAGAGGCATCGGCCACGCCGCGCTCGACCTTCTTGTTCGTGAGCAAGCGCTTCGTGCGCGACCGTCCCCTCCTGCACGCCCTCGGCATGGGCTATGGCGAGCTGCTGGAAAGGGGGCGCTATCCCTTGGCTGCCCTGTTCGTGGAGGTGCCGGGGCCCATGCTCGACATCAACGTGCATCCGCAGAAGCTCGAGGTGCGCTTTGCCCAACCGCAAGTGGTGTACGGGGCGGTCCGCCACGTGGTGGCGGCGGCCGTAGCGCGCGCGCCCTGGCTGCGCCCGGCCGCTCTACACGCCTATACTCTGCCGCCTGAGCACCCGGCGCCTTCCGGCGCGGCTGCCGCCGACGCGCCATCTCCCCCGCCTCTTTCCTCCAGTAGGGATCGCTGGTCGCAGGCTTCTCTCGCCGAGCAGCCACGCCCGCGCGCCCTGGCCCACACCATCGAAGGACTCGACCTGGCCCAGGAGGAAAGGCCGCTTCCGCCCCAGGAGGAAAGGCCGCTTCCGTATCCCGCTCGGCTCGGCTTGGTGCGGGCGTCGGGATTTTTCGCCGGCCTCGACTACATCGGCCAGTTGCACGGAACGTACTTGCTCTGCGCGGGCACGAGCGAGCTGGTCATCGTGGATCAGCACGCTGCTCACGAACGCATCACCTTCGAGCGTCTCCGGCAGGCGCACCGGCGGCGCGAGGTGGCTCGCCAGCGTCTGCTCTTTCCGCTTCCCATCGAGATGGACGATGCCACGGCGTCGGCGGTGGGGGAGCGCGAGGCACTGCAAGCCATGGACGATCTCGGTTTCGAGCTAGAGGCTTTCGGCCCGAGTACCTTGCTCCTGCGCGCGGTGCCCGACTTGCTCAAGAATGTCGATCCGAAGACACTCGTCACCGATCTACTGGCCTGCCTGGCCGAGGAACATGCGGACGGGCAGGCGAGCGGCCGCGATCTGGCCGAGGCTCGCTTCGATCACATCTTCGCCACCATGGCTTGTCACTGTGCCTTGCGGGCGGGCGATGCGGTCAGCCGCGACCAGGTGGTGGCGCTGCTGAGCCAACTCGACGAGGTAGACTTGCGATCCCACTGTCCCCACGGCCGGCCGGTGTTGTTGCGCATGCCGCTCGGCGAGATTGAACAAAGACTGGGCCGCACGTGATCGGCGCGGGGCAGCCCGGCTTGCCCCTGCCGGTGGCGGCGCTGCTCGGACCGACGGCTTCGGGCAAGAGCGCTCTCGGTCTCCGCCTGGCTGAACAGTTGGAGGGCGAGATCATCTGTTGTGATTCCATGCAGGTGTATAGGGGCATGGATATCGGCACGGCCAAGGCCACTCCGGCCGAACGCGCCGCGGTGCCGCACCATTTGCTAGATGTGGTGTCCCCGGCGGAGCAGTTTCACGCCGCGGCTTGGGCGGCGGCGGCGCGAACCCTGGTGGTCGACATCAACGCGCGCGGGCGCCTGCCCATCATCGTAGGCGGAACCGGGCTCTACTTTCGGGCCTTGGTGTGCGGCTTGTTTGACGCTCCGCGGCCCGCGCCCGAGATCCGGGCTCGCCACCAAGCGGAAGCTGCGGTCGCCGGTCCTGCAGCCCTGCACGCACGCTTGCAGAGCATCGATCCCGAGTCGGCCACCAAGATAGAGCCGGGTGACCTGGTGCGCATCAGTCGAGCATTGGAAGTGTTCGAGCAGACCGGGAAGACGATCAGCGAGCTGCGCCGGACGCAGGCACGGCCAACGCCCAGTATGCGCGTGTTCTCGCTGGCGCTGGATTTCGATCTGAGCCTATTGCGCCGGCGCATCGCCACTCGCGTGGCCGGCATGATGGCCGCAGGGTTCCTCGACGAGGTGCGGGGTCTGCGCGACTCTGGCTACCGCGGTTCACGTGCGATGCAGGGCATCGGGTACAAGCAGCTGAGTGAACACCTCGACGGCGAGGGCGACCTGGCTCGAGCGGTAGTGTCTATCGAGAGCGCAACCGCGGCCTATGCCCGACGGCAACGAACCTGGTTCCGGCGCGAAGCGATCAGCCTGCGTCTCCATGAACCGCCCGGAGCGGAGACGATAGTGCAGCTCCTGCGCGATTGGCTCGCTGCCTGAGCAGCGCTTCGCGGTACTTGGTGCGTGCGTCGCAATTCTGATACCTCGCAATCCGGGCACGCGATTTGAATAGGAAGGGGATGATGGTCTTGAGGTGAATTATGAACAGGCTCTCTTTGATGCTGACCTGCGCCTCCCTACCTTGGGCGCTAGGCCTAAGCTGGCCGCGGCTTGCCGAAGCCCAGCCATCGGAGCCAGCTGGCGCTTTCCACGGGGCCAGCGCTCCCGACGCCAGCGCTTCTGGCGCGGCCGGCGCCTTCGACCCGGCCGTGGCTCCTGGTGCGACGGGCGCTCCTAGCACGACTGGTGCGGCTGGCACTGCGGCCGCCCCTGGCACGGGGCAGGGCGAGGTTACGCCGGCGCCGGTTGAGCCGCCGTCCCCCCAACCGGCGGCTAAACCTCCAGCTCCGCCACCCCATCCTCCCGCGCCACCCCAGCCCGGGACGGAAGAGGAAGCAGAAAGTCCATGCTCTTCGGCCGCGGGCAGTGCCAACGGGCAGTGGGTATACACCGCCCAGTACGGGTGGGTCTTCATGCCCTACGGCGACCAGTATGTCGACGAGGGGACGGCGGATGACGACAATCCCTACGCATATCTCTACTACCCGGATTGCGGCTGGCTCTGGCTGGAGGCGCCATGGCTGTGGGGCTGGGGCGCTTACCCATATTTCGGCGCCTGGGGACCCTGGAATTTCGGATGGTATCGCGGGCTCTACGCCGGAGGATGGGGATGGGGCCGCTACCGGGGCGGGGGACCGGGGATGGGTGGATTTGGTTACCGGGGTTTCGGCGGAGGCGGTCGCGGCGCCTACGGGGGCGGCTTCCGCGGCGGCGGCTTTCACGGCGGGGGTGGCTTTCGCGGCGGCGGCTTCCGTGGTGGGGGCGGCTTCCGCGGCGGCAGCTTCCATGGTGGGGGTGGCTTCCGCGGAGGCGGTTTCCATGGCGGGGGTGGCTTTGGGGGAGGCGGCTTCCACGGCGGCGGCGGAGGCGGTCATGGTGGCGGTGGCCACCGCTAAGTATTGACTATGGGGGCAGGGCGCAAGAGGATGCGCCACTTCCACCATGGCAGCGAAGAAGGAAAAGCTCCCTGAGCTTCCGGTCCTCGACTTCGAGAAACCAATCGTAGAGCTCCAGCGCAAGATAGGGGCGCTCAAGGGGCGTGGCCTGACCGATTTGAGCCGAGAGATGCAGGCGCTGGAGAAACACGCGTCAGAGCTACAGGAGCGCATCTTCTCCAACCTGACGCCGTGGCAGAGGGTGCAACTGGCTCGCCATCCCGCGCGACCTTACACCCTCGACTACATCGCTCGTATCATCACCGATTTTCGCGAGTTGCACGGCGATCGACGTTTTGCCGACGATGCCGCGCTGGTAGGTGGCCTGGGTTTTTTCGATGGCAAGCCCGTCGTGGTCCTGGGCCAGCAGAAGGGGCGCAAGACCAAGGAGAAGCTGCAGCGCAATCTGGGCATGGTCAAGCCCGAGGGCTATCGCAAGTCGATGCGGCTCATGGATCTGGCCGGTCGTTTTGGTCGGCCGGTGCTGTGCCTGCTCGATACCCCCGGGGCCTTTCCCGGCATAGACGCGGAAGAGCGCGGTCAGGCCGAGGCAGTGGCCAAGAGTCTCGAGGTCATGGCTAGCTTGCCCGTCCCCATCATTTCCGTGGTCATCGGTGAGGGCGGGTCGGGGGGCGCTCTCGCGCTGGGAGTTGCGAACTGCGTTATGATGCTTGAAAATGCCGTATATTCCGTGATCTCTCCGGAAGGGTGCGCTTCCATCCTCTTTCGCAGCGACGACCGCAAGGCCGAAGCCGCGGCGGCGATGAAGATCACCGCCCCCGAGATTTTACGCCTCGGCGTTATCGACGAGATCATTCCCGAGGCGCCCGGCGGCGCTCACCGCGATTTCGATCTGACCGCGCAAAACCTGGCTGCCGCCGTCCGCAAACACCTGGCCCGGCTGACCCTGCTCTCGCCGCGCGAGCTCAAGGACCAGCGCTACAACAAGTATCGCCGCATGGGCGCCTTCCTGGAAGTCGGAGGCGGCGACAACTAGCCATGGCGGACGAAGCGCAGCTTAGCCAAACGCGGCGCAGTACCAGCCCGGGGGCAGAGGAGCTCCTGGGCCGCTACTTTGCCGTGCTCGACCATGGCTTCGTCGCCCTGATCGATTATATGGGCAGCGACGTCGACATCGAGCGAGCGGCCCGGGTAAGTTACGGCCATGGCACGCGCAAGGTGAGTCAAACCCGCGGGCTCATACGTTATCTGCGCCGGCACGGGCACACCAGTCCCAGCGAAATGGTGGAGCTGAAGCTGCACTGCTCGATGCCCATATTCGTTGCCCGGCAGTGGATTCGCCATCGCACCGCGAGTCTGAACGAAATGTCGGGGCGCTATAGCCTTCTGCCCATGCTCTTTTACCGGCCGCCCCCAGACCAGGTGCAGCTGCAAGACGCCGCGAACAGCCAGGGTCGTTCAGGTAGGGAGATTGAGTCTGCGTTGCGCGATGAGGCCTATCGTCGTTGGCAAGCCGCGCGTGCCAGTGCGGTCGCCAACTACGAGTGGCTGTGCAACAACGACGTGGCGCGCGAGCTGGCGCGCATCGACTTGCCGCTTTCCACCTACACCCAGTGGTATTGGAAAATCGACCTGCACAACTTCCTCCATTTCTTGAGCTTGCGGGTAGACAGCCACGCCCAGTGGGAGATTCGCGCCTATGGCGAGGTGATGGCCGGCATGCTGAAGCGGATCGCCCCGCTCTCCTACGAGGCGTGGATCGATTACGACCTCGGCGGCGGACGCCTGTCGCGCGTCGAGCTCGACATCCTGCGCAGCCTGGTCAGGCCGTCAGCCGACGGCTTGATCTCGGTGCCCGGGTCCATCTCGCGCGCCGAGATGGAGGCGAAGGGGCTATCGCGCCGTGAGGTCGACGAGCTCTTCGCCACGTTGAGCGACAGGAAGCCGCCCGATTTCGAGCTCGAGCTAGCCCAGGCCAAGAGTGCCGCCTTCTTCGAGCGGGAAGCCGCGCAGGCGGTACCGCTGGCTGGTCCGGAACCGAGCGAGGAGTGAGGGCCTTGCTCCGGATGGTCAAGCCGGGTTTGCGCTGACGAACGCCGCCTTGGGCAGCAGGGGCAGGAGGACGAGCGCGAGGAGTGAGGTTCCGGTATTGAGCCAGACCAGGCGGCTCAAGTTGTGATGCCAGCCCACCTGCTGGAGCTCGTAGAGCCACGAGCCAACCGGGTTGGAAACCGCGAAAACGGCGATGTTGTACACGCTCATCAAGAGTGCATAACCGAAGCTCTCGCTGCCTTTGGGGGTCGCGCGTGCCGCCAGATCGAAGAGGGGCAGGATGCCGAGGATGCCCAGAAAGCCGTTGGCCGAGTCGATCACCATGGCGCTGCCTGGCGTCCGGTACCACAGGTAGAGGACGCTACTCGCGGCGTTGAGCAGAATGCCGCCCAGGAGCAGTGCCTTGAGCGGAATCTTCTTGCAGGCCATGGCGTAGAGGATGGTGGCCACTATGCCGGCCACGCCACCCAGCGCCTGCAGTCGCCCGATGAGCTGGGTGCTGAAATTGAGGGTGTCTTGCTGGTAGTACCTGAGCGCGATGCCGAAGCCGGGTGCCACGAAAACCAAGAACAGCATGGCCGACGCCCACCACATGGACTGCGAGCGCGCGATCAGGCGCAGCTGGGCGCCCGCGACCGACCAGACCGCCCGCTCGGCATGGCGGACGCGGTCTTCCTTGACCAGGACCGGTGTCAGCGGCACCAGGGTGGCCATAAGGCAGGCTCCGATGCCGGCCGTCCAGCCAAAGGAGCGTGCGGCCAGCCAGCCACCCAATGGGCCCGTGATCACGCTGATGATCATGTCGATGGCGTAGCGCACCGAGGCCAGGCGTCCGGTGGCTCCTCCCTCTTGCCCAGCTTCGACGAGGATCCCGCCTATGGTCGTGCTGGCGAAGACCATGGCGGTATTGAGCAGCACCAGCAGGCCGAAGAACGAGCCATAGGTCCTGGGAGCGACGGCGAAGAGCAGCCAGATCACGCTGGCCAGAGTGGACGAGAGGATGAGATAGCTGCGCCGCCGGGTGCCGAAGAGGGGGAGGCCGTCGCAGACCAGGCCCGCCAGGGGCTTGATGTACCAGGCGAAGGTGGCTATGGCGAAGAGGTTGGCCTGCTCGGCTGCATTCAGGTGAAACTGGTTCTTGAACAGGAAGAGGAAGGGAAGCTGGCCGATGACTCCGGGTTGACCGAGGCTGACGACGAACAGGCCGACCGCGATGAGCAGGTACATCCGCCGCAGGTCCGACGATGAATGCCCGAGCACGGGTGGCGGGGCTGGCGGCGCGGAGTCGGTCAGGCGGGCGGCTTCGGTCGGCTTTGCGGTCATGGGCGGGAATCCTCCCGCTCATGGTAGCCGATGTCGATCGACGGAGGGGCTAGATTACCTGGCTCCCCGCGTCCGTCTCAGGGCGGAGTGCGCCTTGGGCATCGGGGTGGGGCGGCTCGGCTCCGCCGGCAAGAAGGCTGGGACGTCCTGGGTGCGCTTGACGCTCGAGTTGATGAGGTCTTTGAGCTCCTTGCCCGGTTTGAAGAAGGGCAGACGTTTGGGCTTGACCGCGACCGACTGGCCGGTACGTGGGTTGCGGCCCTTGTACGCACCGTAATGGCGGATCTCGAAGCTGCCCAGACCGCGCACTTCGATCCGTTCTTCACGATCCAGCGCCTGCGTGAGCGCCTCGAAGGTCAGGTTTACCACTGTCTCTATCTGACCTTTGCGCACACTCGTGATCTGGGCAACTCGCTCGATTAGTTCAGACTTTGTCATAGCGATCCACCTACCTCTGACCAGGCGAGCCATCGCGAGAGCCTGCGATGGGGGGGCGTGGCCGTTGCGTAGATGACATCGGCCTAACTCGGGAGAACTTGACCGTGCGCGTTCCCGACAGTGATGAGCCGCATGATGAGGCCGTCAAGCGCCAGGCGCGAGGCGCGGTTTGGGGTGAACCAACGGGTAGGGTAAACTCCGGGCAACTTCATGGCGGTCGTGACCTTAACCACGGACTTCGGCTCCTCCGATGCGTACGTGGGGGCGATGAAGGGCGTGGTCTTGTCGCTGGCCCCGGGGACGATGCTGGTCGATATATGCCACGACATCCCGGCGCAGGACACCCGGGCCGGCGCGCTAGTTCTGGCAGATGCGGCGCGGTATTTCCCGGCTGGCTGCATTCATGTTGCCGTCGTAGACCCCGGGGTGGGGAGCGAGCGGGCGGGTATCGTGGTGGCAGCGGGCGGGCAGCTCTTCGTTGGTCCGGACAACGGTGTGCTCTCGCTTGCCGCCCCACTGCCGCGACGGGTGTTTCGCATCGCCGGGGAGCATCTTCGCAGCGCCGAGGTGAGCCCGACCTTTCATGGTCGCGACATCTTCGCGGTCACGGCCGGCCGACTTGCCGCGGGCAGTGCCCTGGAGGAAAGTGGCCCGGCGAAGGACGACATGATCGAGGTGGCGTTGCCCCCCTCGCCACTGACCGACGACTGCACGGGCGAGATTCTGCGTGTCGATCACTTTGGCAACCTGATCACGAGCTTGGCATCGGTCCCGGTCACTGGTCATTGGCGATTGGAGTGCGACGGACAGGTTTTCGCCCTCGCGGCCGGTCTCACTTTCTCCGCCGTCGCGTCCGGGGCGATGGTCCTTTATGCCGGCAGCAGCGGTCGCATGGAGATCGCTGTCCGGAATGGGTCGGCGGCCCACCTGACCCTGGCCAGGGCAGGGTCTCCTCTGCGATTAGTGAGGTTGTCATGAAGCCCGCTATGCTCGTCCTCATCATTCTCGGTCTGGTGGCGCCAGCGCTCGCTGGCTGTTCGGTCGGCAAGGGGGTGGGGTCGGCCAAGGGTGCCATCTATGCTCTGGGCTGCTGGTCAACCGGAAACGGTGACTACAGCGCGGATGGCATACCCGGCACCTGGCAAACGCCGGCCCCCTATAACCTGGGACCGACATTTTTTACGGGTGAGCCGATCGATGACCTGCGCGAATACGGTTCGGGCACGGGAATTATGAGCAATCGTCTGATCATTCGCCTGCAGAGCTCGGGCAATGAGATCGACCTCATCGACGTGCTCACCTTCGACGTGCTTAGCTCATACGAGGTGGCCCGTTGCGTGCGTGGACGCATCGATTCTGCGACCGGGGTGGGGGATTGGGACCCGACGGACTGCTACGTCGCCTCTCCGAACGGCCCTGGCCGCTTCCGCCTGCAGTGGGACAGCAACGTCCGCTCCGCTCTTACGCCCAACGGCACCTGCTCCGGGGCAGGGCCTACCGATGAGCTGCGCGCCAATCTGGTGGCCGACGCTATCGCGGCCCCGGTGCCGCCGTCCTACGTCACGGCGACCCCTCCCGTGGTAACAGACGGGTCTTGGAGCTCGTGGGTCGAGTTCCAGGAATTCGGTAGCGCGTCGCAGTGGGACAAGGTGCCCACCGCCAGGGATCCCGTCGACGGCAAGTTTTCGGTGGTGTTCGGCGATCGGATTTACGCCAGCGCGTTCCAGCTGACCCTCATCGATGACGGCGTGGTCACCGCGGCCGAGACCAACCAGCCGCTCGAGGATCCCAGCAATCCCTCACTCGATTCGAGAATCGGTGGGACGATGAGCGGCTACTTCGACTTCGATCTGGCCCGTGGGCAGGGAGCGCAAGCCTTTCCTTGATGTGCTTCACGTGCCTGACGCGCCTGAGGTCGATGCGGCCGATGCAGTGGATGCACCCGCGCTGGACATGGGATGAGCTCGGGCGGGCTCGGGCTTGATGCCGGCCAGCCCCGAGCTGCCCATCGACTCGCTCTTGCCTGAGCTGGCTGGGGTGCTGGCCTCGTCGTCGAGCCTGGTCATCGAGGCGCCCCCAGGCGCGGGCAAGACCACACGGGTGCCGCCCGCGCTGCTGGACCAGCCCTTCGCCCAGGGTGACATCATCGTGCTCGAGCCTCGTCGCCTGCCGGCAACCATGGCCGCCGTACGAGTGGCCGAAGAGCTGCACGAGCAGGTCGGACAGCGGGTGGGCTACACCGTCCGCTTCGAGAACACGGCTGGGCCGAGCACCCGCCTCCGTTTCATGACCGAGGGCATCCTGTTGCGCCGGCTGCTGGGCGATCCCCTGCTGCGTGGCACCTCGGTGGTGATCCTGGACGAGTTTCACGAGCGACATCTGTCGAGCGATCTGGCCCTGGCCTGGCTGGCTAGGCTGCAGCGGCGCGAGCGGCCTGATCTGCGCATCGTCGTCATGTCCGCTACCTTGGAAAGCGGGCCGGTGCGCGAGTTTCTCGGTGGCTGCCCGAGCATTCGCAGCGAAGGGCGTGCCTTTTCCGTGGCGGTGGAATATGGCGACGATGATGACGACCGCATGCTGGCGAGCCGAGTAGCGGCTGCGGTGAGGCGCCTCTACCAGAACGGCTGTCCGGGCGACGTCCTGGTCTTCTTGCCCGGTGCGGGTGAGATTCGCCGCGCGGGCGAGATTCTGGGACCGTGGGCTCTACAAAATGGCGCCGTGGTGTTGCCCTTGCACGGGGACTTGGGGCCCGCGGAGCAGAGGCGGGCGGTGAGTCGCTGTTCCCGGCGCAAGGTCATCCTGTCGACCAACGTAGCCGAAACCTCGCTGACGATCGATGGGGTGGTGGCCGTCGTGGATTCAGGCCTGGCGCGTTTGGCCTCGCACTCGCCGTGGAGCGGTCTACCCAGGGTAGCCGTGGGCAAGATCAGCCAGGCCTCTGCCATCCAGCGCGCGGGTCGCGCGGGGCGAACCTGCCCGGGGCAAGTGGTTCGCTTGTACAGCCGTCAGGACTTCGATGGGCGTCGTCCCTTCGAGGTGCCCGAGATCGGGCGCCTCGACATGTCAGAGGCGCTCCTGACCCTGGCCGCGCTAGGGGTGGCGAACGCCGACCAGTTCGCTTGGTTCGAGCCGCCGCCCGCTGCGGCGCTGGCGGCGGCAGGCGACCTCTTGCGCAAGCTGGGCGCGCTCGATAACTCTGGTCGCTTGACCACGATCGGGCGAGAGATGCTGCGCTTCCCGGCCCATCCCCGCCTGGCCCGCTTGTTGGTGGAAGGCCAGCGGCGTGGGGTGGGGGAGGAGGCGGCGGCGCTGGCCGGGATCATATCGGAAGGCGATATCAGCCAGAGCGCGCGCGCCCGCTTCGACC
>Ga0187889_10000942_pt1 | contig 33178 bp, 31 predicted proteins | sample June2016WEW_7_10_2_FD_132992 | JGI IMG/M metagenome (GOLD analysis project Ga0187889, IMG submission 132992) | Peatland microbial communities from SPRUCE experiment site at the Marcell Experimental Forest, Minnesota, USA - June2016WEW_7_100 | ecosystem: Environmental > Terrestrial > Soil >... | reverse complement strand
GTCAGAGCCCTCATCGTTCAGCCCCCGTTCACGGTCCTCCAACGCAGGATCTAACGCAATCGTCCGCCCGAGGCGCCAGCCGGTCAAGATCGCGGGAACGGCAGACGGCCAGCCGGTCGATCAAGCTCGGGTCCGGAGCCTAGCTTGTTATCTCGGCCTCAAGTCCTCTCGCCCCGACCAAACTCAGCAATCGAGCACCGAAGCTCGAAGACGCGCGGTAGGGCGGCGTCGAGGCCAAGTTCGATAGCGTCGGGCGTGAGCTCGTAGATCATCTGTTCGAATCCTAACACGTCCGTTCGTGCGAACAAAGCCATGGCCAGGGCCTGGCGGCCGGCGGGTCCGGTATCCGCCCAGAGGCTCGGCAGCGAGCGCAGGTAATCGACGATCTCGGGCGCTGTGAGCTTGGGCCCCCCGACGTACTTGCGGGCCATCTCCTCCTCGGCATCAAGGCGGGCCATCGCGCTCTTCCAGGCCGGCAGGTCACGCGTCTTGGCCAGGCGGCGGGCCGCCTCCTCACGCTCGCGCTCGATACGCGCCAGCACGAGATCATCGAGCGGGGGCTCGTCTTGGCGGTACAGCCCCACGGCCGCTGTGATGGCCGCATCATCGACCCGCCCGACCTCTCCCAGGAGCCGCCCGATGGCGTCCTCATACCAGCTCTGCGGATACGAGTGACCCTGCACCCGCTTATCGTGGCTGTTGCGGAAGCGCCGGCGCAGCCTCGGCGTGGCGGCGATGAACGCCTCGCAGGTCGGGATCGGATGGCGGTAGCGCCCGGTATCCCCATGGAGATATCGGCCGCAACCAGCACAGCGCAGGCGGAGTGGGTAGTTGCGCTTGACGACCCGACCAGGGACGCGGGTGCGACGTCGTTCGCGCTGGGCCTGGACCTTGGACCACAGGTCCGGTTCGACCAGGGCAGCCACTCCGGCGGGTTCGCCTGTGCGCAGGCGCCCGGCATAGGTCGGGTTGGTCAGGATCTCCGCCACGTGGGCCTTGGCAAGCCCCGTCTGGGCGGCTACCTCCCGGTCGGTCTGCCCGGCTGCCGCCAGCTCGTAGGCGCGGTGGACCGTGGGTGCGGCGTCCTCGTCGATCCGCAGCACAGACGGCCGGCCCTCTCGCACGAGGCCCAAGGGTGCCCGGTTGCCACCCGGCACGCCCAGGCGGCGGCGCTTGGCCGCATAGCCCTCGGTCACCCGGCGCGACAGCTTGCGGCTGTAGCTCTCGGCTTCGACCGCCTCACGGGCCCAGGCGTCCCAGGCACCCTCGTCGCTGGAGAGGATGCGCTCGTCGGCAAAGAGGATGGCGGCGCCCGCGGCGTGGAAGGCCCGACGGGCGTCGACGTGCGCTTCGAGCGAGCGGGCGAAGCGGCTCGCGTAGCCCACCACGAGGATGTCGAAGGTGACGCCGGCGCCGCGGAGCATCTCGCTCCAGGCGGGATGTGCCGCGATCTTCCAGCCCGAGTGGGCGACCGTCCACTCGATCCCGGTGTCGATGAGCCCGTAGCGCTCGATGGCTCGGGCAACCTGCAGGCGCTGGCTCTCGGGGCCGAAGTTGTCGTACTGGCCTGCGGTGGACTCGCGTACCCAGGCCGCCGCACGCAAGCCCGCTAGCTGATCGAGTGAACCTGGCAGCGTGCGCTTCACGGCGTGGTCCTCTTACTGGTCACATCGCTCGACATGTTGCTCGGACCGCGCCGTCGTGCAACATCGTGTAGGGCGATCACCAGGGCGAAGATGACCGTGTTGGTGGCCGCCGGTCGCCGGCGCGTCGGCTCGGGCTGACGGGCGGCCCCCTGCTCGGCCGGCGAAAAGGCCTGGGCGCCGCTTATGTCGATCGAGCCCGGGTGACTCCCCTGAGCTGCGGCTGGCTGCATCGTTCGGTCCATCGCTGGCCGCAATGGTCGGCCGGACAGACGATCCGGGGTAGCAGGGACTCTTCGAACCAGCCCATGGAGCTTCCGGAAGATTTCACCCCCCGGCGGGTAGCTCCGGCGGCGCGAGCCCATGCTCTTGGGCGACCTTGTAGAACTGTTCGAGGAGGGATCGGTGTTGCTGTGCGAGCTTCCAGAGCCGTAGGGGTTGGCCAGCGTCCAGTGGCAACTCGAGCGCGAGGAGTTGCTTTGCCTCGCGGATGTGGTGCTTTAGCTCTGAGGAACGCTCGTGGCGATTGGCCGAGTCCGGAAAGGCGGCCCTCAGGATGTCATTGAGCGCGACATGGCGGACTTCGCGGTCTAGATACCAACCCACCCAGCGCCTGATCTTGTCGCGCCCACCCTCGCGCGCTCGACCGTCGGCATAGAGCCCACTGTTGTCCGGGACGAGTCCCCGGGGCAGTCTCGGGCGGGTGTGGTCCTCGATGATCCCATGACAGGTTGAGGCCCACAGGTCGACCAGCCCGTGAAGAACCTCTGGGTCATCGACGGACTGAGTGTCAACCACGAAGGAAGGCCAAAGGAGATGCGGCCACGACCGGTCGGGGCCTGCTACATCGGAGGCCCAATCTGGCCGCTCCGCCGCGTGCTCGATTAGGGTCGTGAAGAGTTCGATCCAATCGGGAGTGCGGTCGCCCCAGTCGGAGGGCTCGTTGTCCGGCATGACTGCTCCAAGGAGTCCGATGGTGTGCAATCGGTTCTGCCGCGACGACCCACGTTCATCTTCACGGGCCCAGGAGCGCAGGCAGGCTCGAGCGAAGCGCAAGTGAGGGTCGGCGATGGTGCACGAGCCTAGATTGACGTTCCCCAGCTCTCGACGGAATTCGCCCGCGGCGTCGAGGAACGCTGGGGGCCAGGAGCCCATCCAAGCGAGGTCGAGCTCCCTTGTGAGGTTCACGATCAGAGTCAACCTGGCCAAGCGGACGGTCATGCTGTTCAGTATCCGATTGGCGGGCTCATCGAGCGGGTCACCCGGCCGAGCCTCGTCGGCCGAGGATCCCGGCTCCCCGAGAGTCGAGAGCACCCTGGGTATGCGAAGGAATCCGTCGAGGAATGCGGCGCGCGCGACGCCAGCCCTGACGAGGTCGCGCTGTGTCTTGGGCTTGACCGAACTGCCACCGTCGGCCGGCGACGGTCGTTCGTCGTTTTCGCCTCTCATGGCATTTCCGCGGTCATCGGCACCTCCCAGTTCGCCGCGGAATCGTAGGCCTCGGGCCGAACCGCCACCAGGTCACCGCACCCGCAAGCCTCTGAGGGGTCGGGACGCCTGCGGCAGCCCCCTGGCAGGCTCGCTCACCGTCGTCCGGCATTGGTTCGGTCACAGAGCGGAGCCCGACTCGACACCTAACCTAGCGGGCGCCGCTTATCTCGGGCTTATCTTCGCCTTAACCGTGGCCACGTAGACTCGGAGACGAGACGATCGTCTCTGGTCCACGAGCGGTCGTTGACCTCCTAACCCCCGCCGCCCATCCCCCTCAGGTGGCGGGGGTCTCCCATCCCTCCCTACACCCCGATCGCCTCGGCCACCTCGCGCCACGCTCGATCCTCCTGACCCTCCAGACGCCTCAGGTAGACGGTGGTCACGGCCAAGGAGCTGTGGTCGAGGAACGCACTGACGTCCTCGATCGACTCCCCGGCGTCCCTACGAAGCTTGGCCGCCGTGTGGCGTAGGACGTGGACCCCGGTCGGGGCCATACCAGCCGCCTGCAGGTATCGCCGGAACCTCGCGTAGAACGTCCCGCTCGTAACTCCCTCCGGCCGAGCTGCAGCTTGCCAGAGCGACTCCTCGAGGGCCATCCCCACCAGCTCTTTGCCGATGTCCGCCAAGGTCGCGCAGATCGCGTCGTAGGCAGGGCGTGGGAGTTCCCGCCGACCCCGCTTGCCACCCTTGCCTCGATAGGAATAGAAGGCTGTCTCGCCCTCGATGCTGAGGTCTCCTGCCCGCAAGCCGATCACCTCCGCCCGACGTCGCCCGGTCAGCACGAGGGTCAGCAGGATAGCTCGATCACGTCTGCCGGCCACGGTGTCTGGCACCACTGCGAGGAGCCGGCGCACCTCGTCCGCGGAGTACCCGCGGGCGGGCGACTGGATGCTCCTGGGACGTTCGACTGCGTCGGTCGGGTTCGAGACAACCAGGCCCATCCGAATCAGGAAGCGGTAGTAGGAGGACAGGCAGGCGATCCGGGCGCCCACGGTGGTTGACGACGGCGTCCGACCCGAGCGGCCGATGCCGTGGACCCAGGCGAGGACGTCGGCTGGTAACACTCGATCCGGCGTCTTGCCGAGGTTGCCGAAGAACGGCCAGAGCATCCGGCCGTACGACTCGACCGTGCGCCTCGAGCCGGAGCGGTTGCCCTTTTCAACGAGGAAGGCGTAGAGAGCCTGATCCCAGGCCGACGGGTCTCCGCTGGTCAGGGCCGGGAGTGGTTGGGAGGTCATCGTGGGCACCTCGGGTGCGGACTGGTCGCCCACATGACTCACTCGGCTGGCCGTCGAAAGCAAGTCACTATCGCGGCGTAGTGACGGCGGTTGCTCAGGAGTCAGCCCGACACCATACGGGTGAAGGTGCGGGGCTCGACGGACAAGCTAACCCGGCGTGCGGGCTAGAGCTAGCCCAGTACTCCGCTCAGAGCCAGCCGCATCTTGATGGCAACGCTGGAGAGCTGGCAATACTCCGACCCGTAGGTTGCCAGTCGTTGGCGGCACCACAGGCTCGCTTCCCGCGGCGTCATGCTGGTTGCGCGCGCAGAGTGTCATTTGCGCTTGCATGTTCTTCGGGTCGGCGACCGGCGCGGAGCTGCGGAGCACAGGGGGCCGAGATGGCGATACAGCGTCGAACCCAAGCAATCGTGCCGCGTTCTCGTGCGAGTCTCCTTAGCCTGACGAGCCTGCTCGCGGCTCTCGCCGTCGCGGCGTGTGCCGGAACCTCAGCCACGATGGCTCCGAGCGGCGGCAAGGTTCCGGCGGCGGCGTCAGGCCCGACTGCGACGCCGGCCTCGGGTCCGACGGCGTCTCCAAGCGTGTCTGCCACGCCTGCCTCCGCATTCAGTCCGACCGGCTCGATGGCAATGGGACGGTTCGGCCACTCCGCGACACTGCTCCTAGACGGCCGCGTGCTGGTCGCCGGAGGCCAGGACGCAACCGGTGGAGAGTCGGACTCGGCAGAGTTGTACGACCCGGCAACCGGCCAGTTCAGCCAAACCGGCCCGATGATCTACCCGCACATCAGCCCGGCGGCCGTCCTGCTGGGAGATGGCCGCGTCCTCGTCACCGGTGGCCCGTTAGGCACGGTCTTGAAGCGGGACAGCTCGGCCGAGCTTTATGACCCTTCGACTGGCAAGTTCACGGTGACGGGCTTCATGAAAGTCGCTCGCACAGGCCAGGGCACGGTTCTACTTCCCGACGGCCGCGTGCTATTCGCCGGCGGAGCCACTACCCTCCTGGCCAAGGACAAGCAGGGCTTCTACTACCCGGGCGATGACATCGTGCTTGCCTCTGCCGAGCTGTACAGCCCAGCCACCGGGCAGTTCACCATGACGGGCTCCATGGCGACCGCTCGGGACGACCCAACCGCGACCCTGCTCCCCAACGGCCGCGTACTAATCGCGGGCGGCTCGCTACGAGCGGAAGGGAGCGGCTGGAAGCCAACCGCATCCGCGGAGTTGTATAACCCGGCGACCGGAAAGTTCACCCCGACAGGGGACATGACAACCGCGCGTGTCGGTCACACTGCCACCCTGCTCCCCAACGGCCGCGTCCTGATGGTCGGCGGTGACGGCCCATCGGGGCCGGTGGCCTCGGCTGAGTTGTATGACCCAGCGACCGGCAGGTTTAGCCCGACTGGCGCTCTGGCAACGGTACGTACCGGCCACACGGCAACGCTTCTCCCGAACGGCCGAGTCCTCACCGTTGGTGGCGCCGACGCCGTCGATGACAGTCTTGCCGCCAACATACTTGCCTCTGTCGAGCTGTACGACCCGGCGACGGGCACTTTCAGCCCGGCCGGATCGATGGCAACGGGGCGCCAGTCCCAGACGGCCACGCTGCTCGCCGACGGCCGGGTCCTGATCGCTGGCGGGGCCGACGGCTTGCCCCCACCAACGCCCTTGATGATGACAACTGTGGCCCTGTCGTCAGCCGAGCTGTACGAGCCGTAGACGGGTGGCTCTGTCGGAACTCGATCAGGACTTGAGGCCGAGATAACAAGCTAGCTAAGCCGGCAGGCCCCCAAGTGCCAGGACGACGCCCACCATGCCTGCCAGGAGCAAGGCGCTTACTACGCCGCGGCGGATGACGAAGAGCCAGAGCAGCGCACCGGCCAGCAAGGGACCTTGCCAAATCTGCTGAAGCGACAGCCCGAGCGGTATCGCCGATCCTGCGATGGCCCCGATGACGGCCGGCCCAGCTCCCGTCAGGAACGACTGAACCGAGCTGTTGGCTCGGAGCTGGTCGAAGCGTGGACCACCGAAGAGGACGAAAAGGAATGAGGGCGCGAACGCTACGAACGCGGCAAGCAGACCGCCAGCTACGCCGCCAGCGGCGTAGCCCACGACCGCGACGGTCTGGACCACGGGTCCGGGTGTGAGCTGGCCGAGTGCGACAGCGTTGAGAAACTGGGAAGCGGTCATGAAATGGTATGTAGTCACGGCGTCGTGCTGCATCAGCGGGACGATGACAAAGCCGCCGCCGTAGGAGAGGGCGCCGACCTTGAACGCAACCCAAACGAGCGCCGCGATCCCGCCGATCGCCAAGGGGTGCCCGAAGACGACGGGGACGATGGCGCGAGCAGAGCGCGGCAGCGAGGGCCGGGTTTGGCGGATGACGATCTCTGCCAGCCCGCAGCCCACCAGCACGAGGACGAGGTAGGGCCCGATCGTCGCGGCCGCCGCGCCTCCCAGAAGGGCGTAGGCAAGCCAGCGGACCCGTTCGGACCGCCCGGTGCCGATGCGCTGACGGCTTGTCGAGATCAGGCCGGAGGCTGCCTGTAGGGCGACTGCGGGCACCGCGGCGCCCGCGCCAGCCGCGGCTCCGACGATCCAGACGGGCGGGTTGCTTGCCAGGAAGATGGCCGAGAGGGCCAGGATGGCGATCAAGCCAGGCAAGATGAAACAGAGACCCCCCACGATGGCCCCCGCAGCTCCACGAAGGCGCCAGGCGCAGAAGATCGCGAGCTGGGTGGATGCAGGGCCGGGCAGTAGGTTGGTGGCTGCGATCCCGTCTTCGAACTCTCGGGCGGGAAGCCAGTGCCGCTGCTCCACGCACATGCGGCGCAGCAGGGCGATGTGGGTGGGCGGACCGCCGAAGCCTATGCAGCCGATCCTCGTCCACTCTCGACAGATGGTGACGAGCGACACGTCCGCGGCCTGCGCTGGCCGGCTAGCAACGTCGCTGACGCTCACGGTGCTGCGCGGCCTAGGATTTCCGACGAGGAACAACCTCGCCCGGCTTGGCGAGGCCCGTCAACCTCATACGGGCGGTCGGTCGCATACCTCTCCGAGCGCTTCGTCCCCGGTGCCCTCAGGAGCCCGGTTGACTCCAGACCATGGTATCGCGCAGCTTCGGTGCTAACCGGCCTTACGGCTAGCCGCCGCTCGCTGGAAATGAGGTCGTCGCATACGGACTTGAGGCCGAGATAACAAGCTAGCTGACGGGCAAGGTCGGGACCTCTCCGTGGCGGGCTCTACGGGCTACTGCGTCGGGATGTCAGGCTGCCGGTTGCGCAAGGTGGGGCTTGGGGCTGTTCGGTACTCTGTCATTCAACCATCACACGGTCGCAACCCCTATTCCAGGAGGGACCCCATGAGCATCACCTTCGAGCACGTCCCGCATCCGCACATCGCCAAGCGCAAGGAGTCCGGGCCGCCCAAGACGACCGACGAGCACGTCGGCCCCAACGGCAAGATCGCTCTCGTCCTGACCACGGTCGTAGGGACGATGTGGTGCGCCTATGCCTTCGCCGCCCTCGCTCTGCTCGTCCTACCGCAGGCAGTGAACGGGGGCCTGCTCACGCTCATTCAGTGGTTGAGCCAGACGTTCATCCAGTTGGTCATGCTCTCGGTCATCATGGTCGGCCAGAACATCCTCGGCCGAGCGTCGGACAAGCGGGCCGACATGACCTACCAGGATGCCGATGCCACCTTCCACGAGGCCGGGCAGATCCAGGCGCACCTTCTTGAGCAGGATCACGCGATCAACGATCTGCTCGACAAGGTCGCCAAGCTGGAAGCGGCTCTCATCCGGGCGAAGACCGCCTAGAACTGGGCCGATGAATCGCGGCCTGGCGCACTTAGCAAGTCGCCACAGGCGAGGCTTGCCGTTCAGGCGCGCCCGTTGACCTCTAGAGACCAGCAAAGCACCCAAGCGTTTACCGCGATTCGATCATCCATACGATCCAGAAGATCGACGGGATGATGCCGATGGCGATCGCCCACTTTGCGTTCTTCGGGCCCGCGTACAAGGCTGCCCCGAAACCCCACCAACCCGCGGCCATCAAGAAGTAGAAGACCCATTGAGGTGACGCAAAGAGCACGCTCAGCAGTGCGGCAATCTCGCAGACGACCCAGAAGCCAGTTCCCGTGATGCGGATCAGCGAGGGCGATCTGAGCCTTTCACCGATCCGCATTGAAGTGCTCCGTCATAGGTCTCGTATCCATTCATGCTATCGCGCGGTGCGAGAGGACTTGAGGTCGAGATAACAGGCGAGCCTGCAAGACCCTGGCAGCCGAGCTGGCCTCAAGGGACCGACCTCTTCGTCTAGCCGATCGAGAACGTCGTCGTCCAGACCAGCAGCAGCGACATCAGCGTCAGGGCGATTGTGATGATCCAGCCGACGGCCCGGCTTGCAACTCGACGTTCTCGTGGCATTCCGGCTCGGTCGTGGTCTTGCGCCACATTGAGCGGACACTCAGCCCGGCGATGCCATAGCGGCCTATCGAGCGGTTGACATAGGCGTAAGCCGCTCGCATCTCCTGTTTCGCCGACATCGCGGCCTTTGAGAGGAACCCACAGATCCCGTATCGCTGGCCGTTGGAGAAGTTGGCCAGATGGCGCCAGACGAGGTTCTTGATGACGCCCTCGTCGAACTCCGCTTGGAGCGCTTGCGCCACGGTGTAATGGTCCAAGTCGCCGTGGGGCAGGCCCACATAGGCGTCGTCCGGTCCGAGTCCCTCGAAGACCACGGTGCCCTTGGTCTCCGCCGCCAGCTTGGCTACCTCCTGCTCCACGAAGCCCAGCTGCACGCCCCCTCCGGTCTCCGGCTCGTGCAGGAAGACCGGCACTATGCCGATGATCGCCAGCGCTGCCGTCGCTTCCTTATCTCGTGCGGCTGCCACCTGCTTAGGGCTCAGTCCCAGGCGGCTTCCGGCGGCTGTGGTCTCCCCGTCGGTGATGGTGATGAGCACATTCCTGTTGCCGGTCTTCTGGGACTCGTACATCGCCCCGGCCGACGAGATGGTCTCATCGTCGGGGTGAGCGAAAACCCAGTACACCGTCGTGTGGCCGTTGAAGGGTGGCATCCGGATCGGGGTTGGCTCGGGCGTCGGGGTTGGCGCACGTGTCGGGGTTGGCCTGGGCGTTGGGGCTGGCGCACGCGTCGGGGCGAGGGTCGGTGCGACGACTTGAGGGGTCGCGCTAGACGTGGCAAGCGGCGTACCCGATGGAGAATCCCCGGTGGAGGTGGGGATCGGCGAGACCGTGACGACCGAGTTTGCGCAGCCGATGGCGGCGACGGCCAGCATCGCGCCGAACGTGAGACCGACGGCGCGCCGGAGCCTGCGGCCAATTTCGGCTTGGTCTCGCCGCTGACTCCTGATCACCGGCCCCCTCTCCGCTACTTGACTGTGCCTGCTGCCCGCCATCGTCATAGACGCAGCTTGTGCCTATGTTGTTCCGCCGAACGACGGAATCCTAGCCCGAGGCGCCGGCTGTCGGAGCAAGAGGAGTCGAGCCGACACTATACGGGTGCTCGTACGCGCCTCGGCGGCCACTCTGGGAGAGCGCGCCGGCTAGGTTTCGGACGGGGCTGGGGCGCCCCCTCCCGCTACGCCGTCGGGCTGGACGACTCTGTGGGATCTAACTCGGCGACAGCTTCCTCGGCTGCTTGGCCGCGGAGTAGCGCACCAATTCCACCGGAAAGAGCTGGTTCCACTTACTGGCAGCGGGGAATCGAATCGAGCCACCTAGCAGGCTAGGGTTCGGACTGGCCACTGGCCCCGATCGTTCGAGGCGAGGCGAGGAACACCTCACGCGCGCACGGTGCAGCAGAGGGGCTTTGCCTGGTGACAACGATGGCCATGGCCCTCCCGGTAGGGCTTGGCCAAAGCAGAGGACAGTTCTGCGTGGCCGTCGCGCCTAAGCGGTTCGCAAGAGCGATTGTGCGGCGACCGACGAGGTCCGCCAGGGCCCCTCTGGCAGACCAGACTTGAACGGGACTTGCTCTTGTCCCAGTTCCTCGATCCGGACCGAGTGTCTGTCGACAGCCACGATCTTGTTGAGGTATGTCGCCCGATAGACGGGTTCGGCTTCCGCCGCTCCCGACGCGACCCAGGCGACGACCGCCTCGCGAAGTGCCTCTGATACGCGTGCGCCACGCTGGCGAGCAAGCTGATGGAGCGCCTTGGCCGTCTCGCCGTCGAGGCGGACGGACAAAACCACGCTCGGGTTTCGGAGTTCGACGTCGATCTGCTCTAGGTCCATCTCGTGCTGCTCCCCGGAGGGCGCTACCTTGCGTTTTGCCATGCTGCTCTTTCCCCCTGGCTTGAGTCCCAGCCAGTGACGACGTCCCATGCCCCGTGTGTATCGGTCGGTTCAACCACGATCGTTAGCAACCTTCCTCCATCCGTCTTCCCGATCATGAGCTGCCGACCCTGAACCTTGTCCCGAAAAAACCGCGGAGCATTCCACGATACCTCCAACGCCTCGTCGACGGACACCTTGTGCCGCGATAGTTCATCCTCTGCGCCCGCCAAGCGCAACTCATCGATGAACGGCCCTGCCACGGCCCGCCCCCGCGTTTAACCTGCTGTATACTTTGTAAACGAAGTCTACACCATTAGGCGAAGGTACCCAAAATGCCTACTTCACGGTCCCGAGCGTCCCGGCTGCCGGTCGCTCACGCCGACGTCGAGTTTCTCATACTGGCCGATCGCGCAGAGGTCCTAAACGGAAAGCTCTACATGATGGGCGGGGCGTGGGACCACGTGTTCGCGACGAACCTTGAGGGGCCGATCCCGCTGCACATCGCGTGTGGCGTACTGATCCCCTACCTGGAAACTGACGACCAGCATACCCTTGAAGTCGCCTTCGAAGATTCGGACGGAACGGCCGTGGTCCCGTCGTTCTCGCTGGCCTTCAAGACCGGTCGACCGGCTACGTTGGAGAAGGGCGCCAAGATGCGCCTACCGCTCGCCTTCGAGACGCGGATCAAGTTCCCGAAGTTCGACGCCTACACCATCTCCGCCACGGTCGATGGTCGGCCCGAGACGAGTCGACGCCTCGCCTTCTACGTGCGAGACCCCCGCAACCCGCCTGTCTAGTCGGCCTGAAATGGGATCGGCCGCAGATCCTGCGGGTCGCGTTGCCTTCCAGAAGATCGCCCTACTTAGCCACCGAGACCGGCATACCTACCAATCTTCCGTATACCGGCGTCGGCGATCGGAGCCGAGGCGTTGCTCCGGAGAGGGAAGTAGATCGTGGAGCGGTCCGCCGCGTTTCTGATCCTGAGGCCAACAAGGCCGATTGGCAAGCGGACCTCTTCGCGGGCTACGTGCTTAGGCGAGTTGTCGTCAACTGGGGGACATAGCCCGTCAAGGGCCGCCGCAGGCGGGCGGCCGGGGCCGGTGGAACCGGCGGGCCGCGGACCCTTGACGGGCGGAGATTGACAGCCACCATCGGCCGTTGGCGGCGGCGCCGGTCTGGCGCAGCCGCCATAACTGGACCGACTCGACCCGGGTTACGGCTGCGGAAGTGGCGGCGCAGGCAGCAGTCGATCGAGCCGGGGGCCTAGTTCGGTGCTGGCGTAGAAGAGCGCCAAGCCAACGGCCATCTCCGGTGTGACAAACCCGCTGATCAGGAGCCGTAGGCCGCCGAGGTCGCGGCGGGTCGTGAGGCCGACGGCGCGCCCGAGGAGGGGAAGCTCGATCGCCAGTCGGCGGGCGCGTGGTCGAGCCGTCTCGAGGTCGTCCGCGGAGGCTTCTTGAACTAGCCGGCGGCAGCGAACCAGCAGGCCGCTAACGTCAGGGGAGCGGGGGTCCGGGCGAGTCTGGGTCAGGGCCGGGTCAATGGCGAGGATCTTCTGGAGCTGTGCGGCTGCCTCGTCGTCGATTCCGAACGCGCCGACGGCCACGCCCACGGCATCGTAGGTGGCGTTTGCCGCGTCGTCGCTGCGAAGGCCGACCAGACCGGCGTCGCGGAGGATGGCCGGACCGAAGTTGCGCGCGAACCGGTCGAGGACGTCCAGGCCGCGCTCGGTTCTCAGGTCGATTGGAACCCGCGCCGGGTCCGGCCAACGGCGGAGTACCGCGCGACGGAGGCGATCGGTCGGGATAGGCCAGCCGTCGAGCCATAGCAGCATCGCGAGCCGGTCCCGCGACTTGGTTTGGGTCCGGTGCCGGCAGAGGGCCAGCAGTTGCTCAGCGACGGCTTCGCGCCGTTCTGAGACGAAGCCGTGGCGACCGTGTGAGCGCTGATCGGCCGTGGGCGGGAGTAGGCCATCAACGACCCACTCGTGCACCTGGCTGGCGCTGACTTTCGGGAAGCCGGCCGCATGGGCTGCCTCGGCAAGCTCGCGGTAGATGGGTGGTTCGCCGCGGCGTACTGACGTGGGAATCGCCTGCACTTTCGGGACGGTGAGCCTTCCTAGTGTTCCGGGCGACAGCTCCCCGATCGACCCCTGGGGGAGCTGGTGGAAGCGACCAGGGGTCGTATCGGCGGTCGCGGGCACAGCCGGAAGGAAGACTGCATGGCGACTCTAACACTGGCACAGCGCACCGGGCGACCGCGTCGCCGGGGCGCTGTGCCTGCTGTAGAGCCGGGATGCCTTCAATCGACGTCTACGGCGCCACCCCCGGTGGGTAACACGGGGGTGGAAATGACAGGAGTCGGGCTTGGCTGGCTCCAAGGGACGGTCAAGAAGGCCGATTCGAAGGAGATCGTGGCTCTTCTCGCCAAGGCGATCGGGTCGGAGCCGGAGGGTCGGGCCGGAGGAACCCGCTGGTACACGGTGTCGGTCACGATTGGGCCGAACGCGCTGGCAGCGTGGGAGCCGCGCAACCGCCCAGACGTCGTGGAGACGTACTTCGAGATCCGCCAGTCGGCGCTCGACGAGCTCGGGGGCGCGGCGAGCCTAGGGCTGGCTGCCGACCTGCGGAGTGCTGGAGCGCGGATGTCACGAGCGGACGGTTACTACGACGATCGGTCGCGGCACGCGGAGCCTGGCATGGTGGCCGAGGCATTCCGGCGACGTGACGCCCTCACGCATATCCGGAGAGGCCGTGGGATCAGCGACCTGGTACCAATCGGCCGGGACACCGGAGCGGACCGAGCCCCGGCGACGACGTACCTGGGCTCGCCGAAGTCCGCGGCCATGATCCGCGTGTACGACAAGGAGGCCGAGTCGGGCCGGAGTGGTGCGGGCGTGCGTTGGGAGCTCCAGGTCCGTGGCGGGCACGCAGGGCGGTTCGTGGCTGGCGCGGTCGCGGCTGGTGACAGGCTGGGCAGTCATGTGCTGGCCTGTATCCGCGGCCTTATCGACTTCCGCGACCGGACGGGCCAGGAGCGAGGCGATCGGGCTCCTCTCCTCGACTGGTGGGAGGCGATCGTGGCGGATGCAGGCCGGGTCCCTCTCAGCGGGCCAATCAGGGTGGACTCGCTGGAGAAACGGGGAGCCTGGGTGGAGAGGCAGGTCGCTCCGACGCTCGCGCTTCTGTACTTCGCGTTCGGCGCGGATTGGCTCAATCATCTGCTTCGCAGTGGCGAGGAGCGATTGACTGAGGGGGAGCGGCGGCTCCTTACCGCGCGGTCCGCGGCGATGAACTCCAGCGACCCGCCGTGAGCCGGTCGCTGATTCGGATCGCTGTGGTTCGTCCATGCGGACTGGATCTTGCGGCTCACGCGAGCGAGACTAGTGGTATGGACCCTCTTGTCGTCGCCCTGGCCCAGCTCGTGCGAGACCGGTACGATCGTGAGCTCGCGCAGAAGGCTGGGAAGAGGCAACGGCTCCGGGTCGTGGAGGGTAAGTCGGTATGAGGCGGCTGGCCGGAACGGTTGAGGACTTGAGGGGAAAGCGAGCGGCTCGCTGGATCCGCGAGAGCACGCCTGGCCAGTTTGATCGCTACGGTCCCGAGGCCCAGCGCGAGCTGCAGAATGAGGCCATCCGTTCGCTCCGCTTGGTGGACAGCGGGCTAGAGTGGCGGGCCGCGCACTCGGGCCGCACGGTCTATCGGTCGCCCGAGATGGTGGCGATGATGGCGGCGGCTAGCCGCGGCGAGTTTGAGGTGCTGCTGGTCGGTTACGTATCCCGATGGCAGCGGAACCTGCGAAGGACCCTGGAGCTGCTCGAAGACACGCTGCATCCAGCGGGCGTGGCGGTATATTTCGCCGACGAAGAGATCCTGTCCAGCAACGAGCGCCACTGGGACCAGCTCGTGGACGAGGCCAAGGACGCGGAGCGCTACAGCCGGCGTCTATCTCGGCGGATCAGGGAGGGCTACGCCTCGAAACTCGCCAAGCAGAGTGATCCAGGAGGCCACCCGCCGTTCGGATTTCGCCGCGACGAGGCCAAGCTGTTGGAGCCGGACCCAGGCAAGCTGGCCACAGTGCGCCGCGTCTTCGAGCTTTCGGCCGCCGGCAGTCCAGACCGGGAGGTGGCGGCCCAGACCGGGCTGGGCCTGTTCACGGTCCTAGGCATCCTGACCTCGCCCCTGTATGTGGGTCGGCTGCGGGACGGGAGCCCAGCTCACTGGCCGGCAATCGTGCCCCAGTCCGCATGGAACGCGGCCGCAGCGAGCCGGGCCCAGCGGGCGACGAACGCTGGCCGCCAAGCGGACCCGCGCCGGCCGTACGCATTCGCCCAGCTCCACTGTGCGGCCTGTGGCCGCCGCCTCACGGGCGACACCGGCTACTATCGTCACCGCCAGCCTTGCCAGGCTTTCGTGGAGGCTGCGCCGAGCTCGAAGCCGCGCCGAGGCCGGACCAACGGTCACGCCTACGCCATGGACACCTACGAGTCCATCGTGGACGGGTTGCTGGGCCACGTGACCCTGGACGAGGCCCAGCTGGCGACGGTGGTCAACTGCGACGCTGGGACCTCGCCAGGCCCGAGCCAGGCTGAGCTGGACCGAGTAGCCAGGGCTCGTCAGAAGGCCCTAGAGCATTACGTGCGGGACCGCGACACGGCCAGGCTGGCCGAGGCAATGGCAGCGCTGGATCGCGACCAGTCCGCGCTGCAGGCCCCCAAGCCGGCGGCACCTGTGCCGGCCGACGTAGCGGTGCGGTATCTCCGCGAGCTTCCCAAGACTTGGGCCGAGGCAAAGGGGGGTCAGGGTCGCGCGATGCTGGCGTCAGCGTTGTTCGATCGCGTCGACGTGTTGGGATTGCGCGAGGCGACGGTCTACCTCAGCGCGCACGCGGTCCGTCATGGGCTTGCGGCGGTGCTGCCGGCTGAGTTTGATTCACCCGTAAGTGGTCGGGGCGAGAGGACTTGAGCATCCAAGTCCCACGCCCCTGATAGTGGTCCCCGCCTCCATGGAGGAGGCGGTCCGTGAGATCGCCTGACCACGCAGCCACCACCGCAATCCCCTGGCGCAACCGGATCGTCGGCTCGGGTGAGGAGCCACCGGACCAGCTCCTCGCCAACCCCCGGAACTGGCGCACGCATCCGGGTGACCAGCGCGATGCCCTGCGCGGCTCGCTCTCCGAGGTTGGCTGGGTCCAGCAGATCCTCGTCAACCGGAAGACTGGCCACGTCGTAGACGGCCACGCCCGAATTGAGGAGGCGATCTCCGCCGGCGCTCCGACCGTCCCGGTGCTGTACGTCGAGTTGAGCGACGAAGAGGAGCGGCTGGTCCTCGCCACCCTCGATCCCATCGGCGCGATGGCTCAGGCGGACTCGGTACGGCTCGATGAGTTGCTCGCGGAGCTGAACGCCAACGACCCGGGATTGCAGGCGCTGCTCGATAGCCTCGCCACGCCGGAGCCAAAGGTCGGGCTGACCGATCCCGACGACGTACCACCGCTGGCGGAGACGACGATCAAGGCGGGTGAGCTGTTCGAGCTCGGGGATCACCGGCTGCTGTGCGGGGATGCGACGAGCCCGGCTGACGTGGCCCGCCTTCTCGATGGCGCGGCGCCGGCGCTCCTGGCGACCGATCCGCCATACGGTGTGGGGCTGGACCCGACTTGGCGCGACGGCGTTTACAACGGCCTGGGTCCGGCCGAGCGGCCATACATGATGCGAAGTGGCGCAGATGGCCAATCCCCCCTAGACGACGCCACGGTTGCGCCCACGCGGCGCCACGGGCGCACCACGGGGCATCGCAACACCACGCTCAGCGGCGACACCCGTGTGGACTGGTCCGAGGCGTTCGCTCTGGTCCCATCGCTCCAGGTCGGCTACGTCTGGCACGCCGGCGTTCATGCCGCGGAGGTGGCGTTGGGACTCGAGCGGATCGGCTTCGAGATCGTCTCCCAGATCATCTGGGACAAGGGCATCTTCGCCATGGGCCGGTCCTGGTATCACTGGGGCCACGAGCCCTGCTGGGCGGTGAGACGTCCTGGAGTACCGAACCTCTTCGTGGGCACCGACCGCACCCAGAGCACGATCTGGCGGGCACCCTCCCCCAAGATGCTGATGGGTGGCTCGACCGAGGAGAAGTACGACCATCCGGCCCAGAAGCCGGCGGTTCTCTACGAGATCCCCATCGCCAACCACACAGGCTACGTCTACGACCCCTTCCTGGGCTCGGGCACGACGATCATCGCCGCAGAACGCCTCCGTCGGCGCTGCTACGCAATGGAGATCGACCCCCGCTATGTCGCGGTCGCCGTCAAGCGCTGGGAAGACTTCACCGGCGGAAAGGCGGTGCAGCTTGGCTAGACCGACCAAGCGCAGCCCCGAAGTCGAACAGAAGATCCTCAACGCTCTGCGGGTGGGCAACACGCGCACGGATGCGGCCTTGGTGGCTGGCATCAACCGCGACACCCTCCATGAGTGGCTGGCCTTCCCGGAGTTCTCCGCCGCCGTCGAGCGGGCCGAGGCCGAGGCGCGGGCACGGGCCGTGGGCTATCTCGCCAAGGCCGCAGCGGGCCACTGGCAAGCCGCCCTCGCGTTCCTCGATCGCGGGGCGGCGGAGACCGCGCGGGCCGAGATCGACGAGGCGATGCGCGAGCACATCGAGGACATGCACGGCGAGAGCATTGGGGCGAAGCGTGGATGAGACTGCTGCGTCCGTGTCTGTCCTGCGGGGTGCCCACGACGGACTCGCGCTGTCGGGGCTGCGACCCGTCGCGTGCTCCGTCCTCCACGCGCAATCACCGGGGCGTGCCACGAGCGCAGCGCGGGCATGGGGCGGAGTTTCAGCGACGCAGACGCGAGCTGCTCGGGCAGCCGTGCCACTGGTGCGGCCGGCCAGCAGACACGGCCGACTACCTGGTGCCGTGGAGTCGGGGTGGCACGCTGGACGACTTGGTTCCGGCGTGCAAGCACTGCAACTACGGACGGGGGAACCGCCAACCATGATCCCCGATTTTTGTGGGGCGCTTCTGCGGCGGGTCCGTGGCGCCAGCCATCGTGAACCCGGTAGGACTCTCAGTTGAAAAAGCACGCATGCCGGAAAACGCCGAGGTGAATGTTCAGCATGCCGAGATTGCCCAAACCCAAGCCGCTCCGCCAGAACACCGAACGCCGAGACCTGGGTCTGGTCGGGATCGTGCCGTCGACGCTGCGAGTGCCGGACCCGCCAGCCGACTGGCTGGCCGAGTCGAAGGCCGAATGGCAAGGGTTCTGGACGAGCCCGCTCTCTAGCGCTCTCCTACCAGTCACGGACGAGCCGGCGGTGCGCCGATTGTTCGGCCTGCGCGACGAACGCGAACGGATGATGCGTGGAATCCGCAAGGCGCGCCTGGTGCCGGGCGCACGCGGGCAGCCGCGGGCCAACCCGCTCTACGCGCAGCTTGCGTCCTTCGACTCGGAGATTCGCCAGCTCGAGGACCGCATCGGCCTGACGCCACAGGCGCGCCTCAAGCTTGGCATCTCGCTCGGCGAGGCGCAGCGGTCTCTAGCGCAGATCGCGGAGGCGGTCAATGGCGATGACAGCGCCGCGGCGGCCGACGTTCTACTCGCCTTCGCCGGACCCTCTGCCATCGTCGAAGGGCCCGGCGGTGGTGCCGTGGATGGAGCGCAACCTCGGCAGAAAAGGAGCCAGGCAGGCGAGCGCACCGAGCGAAACCTGGCGCGATCGGACCTGGGTTCACCAACGGCCGGGCCGCCGTCACGATGAAACCATCGTGCGACGCCGCGGCGTTACCACTCCTGAGCCCGGAACTTCGATGATGATCAGCGACCTAAGTCGCTTCCACCCTTTCGATTTGCAGGTCATTCCGTCTTGGGTCTAGCGTTCGCCTAGTTCTAGTCGTACTGGCGCTCCTAACGCGGCCGAGGGACGACGACCGCGGCATGCGCTAGTGTCTAGTTAGACCCCGCCTGACTCGGCCGGGCCCTCGCGTTGCTCTGTTGTCGAGCTTGCCGGACCGTGGCCCTACTCGCTTGAGGACGATCGCCTTGGAGCCAGCCGGCGCCCGAGTTCTTCCAGCACCCGATCGATGGGCTGTTTCAGTGAGAAGCACCGCGTTCCTGTCGCTGTCAATTCGGTAGTCAATCGCGCGCCTTCGCCGCGAGCAGCCCTCCGAGGAGAAGAGCCACGGACGCCGCGACGCCAATGAACGCCGCGGGACCTAGCGACATGATGTAGTGGTTGGGGTCGAACACAGACTCCGGAAAACGCGCGCCGAACGCGCAGAACTGGGTCAGGCCAATGGCGAGCAGGAGACCGGCGCCGAGTTTCGAGCGCATCGCGCCGGTGAGCAGCAAGAACCCAACCACCAGGGCGAGGACCGCGCTGAGCCCCAGTCCGATAGCGAACCAGTCGTATGCCCAGTGATTTTCGTCGAGGTAGAGGATCGCCGTGTCAAGGGTAAAAGGGGGAATCCCGGAAGGACCGGGATACTGGTAGTGGACCAACGGCAGGAGCATTGCAGGCACCATGCCGAGGGCGCCGATGATCGCGAGGACGCCGGCGAGTGGCTGAGCGCCGGGCCCGGACTCGACGCGCACTCGGGAATGGGCTCCCACGGGGGCCTGCACGCCTGGCACGGCCATCTCCGAGAGCGACGTAGCCCTCTGGCTTCCCCCACACACCGAGCAGAAGGACGCGCCCGCGACGATCTGGCTGCCGCAGCGAATGCAAAATGCGGAACCTACGGCGGTCATTGCCTACATCCTGCTCCTGCGCCGGACCCCAGTCTCTGACCTTCCAACAGGAACGGAGCGTCAGTTCCTCGGCCGCGGCGACTAGTTCAGGGGCTAGTTCGCTACTTACTGGACCCTCGGCCGCTAGGGGTTACCGGCACCTATCGTAGTCGGCCCGAACAGGCGATGGACAGCCCCGACGCAGCCGCTCGACTGGCCGGACTACGCCGGGATCGTAGCCGACCTGCGGAGGGGGGCTGGACGGCACTCCAGAGGGACCCGACTACCTGCGGCTTATCCGGGGCCGTCGTCGGCATGTGGGTAATTCGCGTCCCAGGTGGCGTAGGCTAGGGGTCGTGATCGTGAGGAGCGGTCGCGCCGAAGGCCGAGTTTTGTGCGAGCTTATTGCTCTTCGCGACTGTGGGGGTTATGGCGATGCCTCTTCGAGTAGAACAACTGCACCAGTTGCTAGCACTCGATGACACTGTGACGGCATACCGTAAGGCTGTGGTTGACGGGAATCGCGACGCGTCCCACCGCTTCCGAGACGCGGTTGTCAGCGAGAGCCCAATTGTGGCCCGCGTCGTTGAAGATGCTGACCTAGCCGCCTTGCTCGATGCCCTTGTCGCTATGGACCCACGCCGAGCGGCGCCTGAAGAGATCGATCAGGCGTGTCACAACGTCCTCATCCGGACAATGCTGCTTCGCACGAAAGACTGGTCTGGGGGCCGGGAGGAACAGGACCGGCTCTCACACTAGCGCTCCTTGCCCGGGTGCGCATTCGGCCCCGACGCAGCCGCTCGACTAGCCGCGACGGGCCCGGGAGCGTCGGCGACCAGCGGAGCGAGGGCTCGTCAACGACAGGCACCGCGACCTATTCGCCGCTTATTCCGGTCGAGCGCCAGGTCGAATACCGCCGGCAAGGAGACTAGACTCAAGCGCACAGCTTTTCGCCTCGGCATTGCGAAGAGGCGATGGGCCACGCCCTGGCTGTGGTGACGACAACTTGAGGATGGCATGGTCGAACGCGGTTTGGAGCAGATCCCGCTCGATCTCTCGCTGATCCCGACCGTTCAGGACGGCCTGAGCGACGCGGCAGAGCGCTACCGGCGGTTCGCCAAGTTGGCCAAGGATTCTCTCGGACCCGGGCCCAACATGGTGCTCCTGATCGCCCATCTGCCGCTGATGTCGTTCATCAACAGAGCGACCTCCCTCCACCTGGGGGTGGTGTCGGCCGTGCGCGAGCACAATGCGCACGCTGCCTTTACGCTGCTACGAGCCTATCTCGAGCTGGTCGCTCTCATCTTCTACGTGGACGCCCACCCCGATTACCTAGCGGCCCTCGAGAAGCCGATGGCGGAGCTACCCAAGAACACCAGATTGTCCTTCAGGCAGCTGTTCGAGTTCGCAGCGACCGAGCTCGCCGGGATCCGGACCGTCTACGCACTACTCAACGAAATGGCACATTTCGGCTCTACCGCGCTGTGGCACCCGTTCTCCCTGGACGAAGACGAGGCTGAGGAGGGAACCCTTGGGCGACTATCGTTTTCGACTGGTCCGCGCTGGCGTAACCCTGACGACGCCCGCACCGCCCTGGCAATGCTCCGCGAGTCCGACGAAGCGACGCTAGAACTGCTTAGACGATACGCAACTCACCACATCGCTCCTGCTTTGGAGCGAGGCGATCGGCCCGTGGCGGGCTAACCGTCGCTTGTCCTGAGGTCCGCGCGCTCCGCGTAGAGAAGCCGCGTCGCCGCGGAGAGGGCTGGTCGGGCGTCGCCGAGATCGAGCCTCCGGGCGCGGAGCGCGGCCTGGTCGCGTGGGGAAGTTGGCCGTCCAGGAGGGGTTGCTGCCGGTCAGCACCACCCGCGACACGATGTCGGTTGGTATGCATCGCTCGGGGCGTCCGGTGCCAGGGCCAGAGCACCCCTTTCCCGCACGATGGCTGCATCGTGCACGACAGCTCGGGAAATCCAGAGCCATTGCGGCCCATATCAGGGCTTAGACCGCTAACGAGGACGTCCCAGCGAGCGATGAACAACGAGACGTTCAGCGCGAGGGTGGCCACGCAGCCACGCCTAGGTCGTCGTGGGCGGGGTGTAGCCTGAGAGGACTCGGGCACGGTGCCGCAGATCCGAGCAGCGGGTCGGAGCGAGCCCGCTCGGAGGACAGGAAGGTTCGACATGCGGGTTCTCTTAGCAGTTGATGGCTCCACATCAGCCGACCGGGCGGCATCCCTGGTGGCGAATCTTGCATGGCCGATGGGCAGCACCATCGAGGTCTTGACTGCTTACCCCGGTGCCACGGCCATGTTCAGCATGCCGGGAGTTGTTCTGTCGGCGGAAGTGATTCAGGAGACCGAGGACGCGATGGAGGCCGAAGCCCGGCGCATGGTAACTGCGGTCGCCCGGCGGTTCACCGCGCCGGAAATCACGGTCCAGACGCAGGCGGTACTCGGCCGGGCCGCGACGGCGATACTCGATCACGCGTCCGTCCTCGATGCCGATCTGATCGTCATGGGCAACCGCGGCCGCGGACCGTTCGAGTCGGCTGTCCTTGGATCGGTCTCAGCCGAGGTCGTCGACCAGAGCCACCGACCGGTGCTCATCGCGCGGCGCGATCGGATCGACCGCATCCTCCTTGGCGAGGACGGCTCGCAGAGCGCCGCGGCGGCGACGGATACCGTTCGTCGCTGGTCGGTCCTCCACGGAGCCCGTGTCCGGGTGCTCAGCGTTGCCGATATCGATCCTCAGTGGAATCCCTGGTTGCTGGGGGCCGCACGACGGGCCTCGCGCGACGCCGGCGCGGCCAAGGTGCACGCGGAGCATCAGGCGCTCGCCGGGCGGACCGCAGCCGATCTACGGGCGGCGGGCCTCCAGACCGAGAGCGAGGTGAGAAATGGCAGCCCGGCGCATCGGCTCGTCGAAACGGCCGTGAACTGGAACGCCGATCTGATTGTCATTGGCACGCATGGCCGGAGCGGCCTTGCACGGCTGCTCGTTGGGAGCGTTGCCCGAGCAGTTCTTCATCATGCGCCGTGCTCGGTCCTCATCGTGCCCGGACCCAGCCGCCAGGCGTCGACGGTGGCCCGTTGAGTAGCGACAGCTAGTCGCCTCGATAGAACGTTGATCCCCCGGCCCTGACGCCATGACCTGGTCGTGTATCTCTCGCGGCCCCGTCACGGACGAACCGGCCGAGAAGCCGGAGATTCACCCCCCGCTCGCTAGCGCAGACCCCACTGCGCCTGTATCTTCAGGACGTTGCTGTTCGCTTCGGCCTGGAGAACGCTTGCTTGATCGTCCGTGATGCCACCGTGGAAGCTCAGCCCCTCGGGGCTCTGCCGGAAGATGGAAGCGTAGAAGACACAGGCGGCCAGATAGGTGCCGGCTAAAGTGGGGTGTACCCCATCGTCCTGCCACAGGTCTATGTCAGGGTGATCGTGACGGACCATGTACCAGGTAAAGCCGACCGGGGCCACGGGCACATTCAGCTCGTTGGCGATGTCGAGGTACGCGGCGTCGATCTGCTGCTGCATGGCCTCATAGGTGGGCAGGCCGGCATCGGGCAAACCGTCCCTGTGAGCCCAGGTCATGAAGAGCAGCGGCACTGCCCCGACTGCCTCGGCTCTGCTGGCAAGGGCATCCGCGGCAGGGTAGGTGTAATCGTCACGCCCGGCGGCGGTGGCCGGCGTCTCGCTCTGCTCCTGCAGAACCACGTACGTCCAGCTTTGCGAGGCGATCTCGTCGAGAGAGTCGGACGAGGCGGCGTGCTGGGCCAGCGTCTCGCCGCCGTTGGCAACCATGGCTACCTGGACCGGGCGCCCGGCCGACTCGGCGAGCTGGGCGAAGGTGGACGGCAGGTCGTTGACATACGTGAAGCTGTTGCCCAGAAAGAGGACGCGGGTGCAGGCTCCGGCGCCGCAGGTGGGCCCGGCCGTGCCGCTGCAGCCAGCCACCAGCAGCAGGGCGACGCAGACGAGCAACCAGGCCGACGTTCGGGCCCTAGAGCAGACGGCGAGTTGCGCTGCTCCGACTCGAGAGCTGATGGCACGGCGCCAGTCAAGCCGAAGCCTCTCGATCACGACTGACTCCGCCCGCAAGACCACGGGTACCGCGTTCTGGGCCATCCTCGTCTCCGTGACGCCACGATCACGCAGGACAGACCATCGGCGAAGCCGAGACCCGTAACAAGGCACCTAAGGTCCTGGCATGACGTTGGGGGAACGGACGAGAGGCCCGATGTCGAGCCAGGGGCGGCCGGCACGCTGCTCCCCTGGGCCTATCGCAGCCCCGAGTCGGGATCAGGGTCCGAGTTCTCGTTCCTGCGTGACTATCGCAGGATCGTGTGCGTCTTGGCGAACGATCGCGCCACTGAACGTGGCTCTGCCAGCCGCTGGCCCGATCCAATCGGCGGGGTCTCGGGAGAATTCCGCAGACAGAACCGCGGGTCACCCGAGCCTACGCGCCCGCGACGGGCATGAGCTCGCGCCGGTATGCCTGGACTGCCGGCACCAGTGCCATCGAGGCGGCCGCGACCGACTGGCGCATCGCCTTGCCCGGCCAGTTCGCCGACAGCAGCTCGGGAGGGAGGGCGGGATCTTCCGCGGCTGTGGCGTACAAGGGCGCCATCGCGTCCCACATTCGGCGCAGTGCGGCGGGGCCGGTTGCCGGGCGTGCCCGGCACTCGGCCGCGACGCGTACGAACGCGGCTCCGTGCGCGACGAGCGGACCAGGATACGGAAACGCGATCGAGCGGCCCTCGGCTCGAAGTCCGATACGCGCCGTCATAGGCGAGATCGCCATGCCGGCGCTCGATAGCTCGCACAAGGCAATCCGCTCAGGGCGCGGACCCAGCAACCGCCACTTTCCGATGGCCTAGGCTGGTTCAACGAGTCATCGCGACCGTCCGGGCGGACTGCACCGACTGGACCATCATCCTCGGTCGGCGGCATCTCGATCGGACGCTCCTGACTTATGCCGAGCACTACAATCGCGGGCGGCCCCATCGCGCTCTCGCCCTCGCCACACCTGGGCCCGATAACGAGGCCTCCCTGGCTGTGTGCCCTCGAGACGGCCGCCGACAGGACCTGCTCGGCGGCCTGATCCACGAATACTACGGACGAGCCGCGTGATCGAATCTGGGTTTCCGACCCCCACGGGCAGCCAGAGGGCGGTAGGCCCCGCCGGAGGAGAAGGCGGGGCCTACCGCGGAATGTGCACCTCGCAGAAGCAGAAACCGCCTTGGTTGGCATAGCGTTCAAGCGTTACTCAGAGCGTTGTCGCCGTCCACGTCAGATCGTCCGCCAAGCTCTGGTTGCGGCGTTCCGGCGAAATCGGCTTCTACGCCAAGGACGGCCTGACGCCAGACCTCGGGTCCGCGGCATTCAAGTCGGCCGTCCGATCCGGTGACGTCATTGGGCCGACATCGACCTCGGTCGGCCCGGAACTCTATCTTGTTGAAGCCCGATACGAGGCGCGGCAGGCTACAAGGGAGGAGTAGCCTGCCGCGCTGGCGACGAGATTCTTGTGCTGATCCTGTCGAAGAGAGGTCCCAGTTTGAGACGACAGCCCAGCCCACTCCAGTGCAGCACAGCAGCGGAGTGAGCCACCATGGCGCGCCTCATTTCGGCGTATCCTCCTGGCCGTCGGCCACCGAGCCGAGCCGCACAGTCGGCCGGGCAGTGGTCAACATTCGGCGTTCGCAGTTCGCCTCCTGGTTGTTTCTTACTGCCTAACAGACAGCGTGAAATCCGAAGCTAGCACCGTTCCGCTAGGCCTCCCAGGCTCGCGCGGTCATCACAAATCACCGCCGCGGCCCGGGCTCTGCGGCGTCGACGCGGACCTGCCCGGGCCCCGAGTTGGATCGAGGGATTTCCATCCCCAACTCTGATGGATCCCAGTCTGGAATGGCACCTGGACGTGAGGCGACGAGCGACGCAAGCCTTGTCCCAAGGTCGAGCACTCGTTCCGCTGTCCAACCAACGGCAATGCCAAACGCGAGGCCGGCTGCAAACGCGTCGCCTGCTCCGACCGTGTCCACCAGGTCTACAGGAACGGCTGCGGCTTCGCGGTAGGTCCCATCGCAGAGCAGTGCCGCGCCTCGGGGCCCGCGGGTTACGCAGACGGCTTCGAGGCCGAACCTGGCGGACATGGACCTGGCCAACGCCATCGCACCGTCCGGATCCAGCGACAGCGCTTCCGCTAGGATCGAAGCTTCCTCTTCGTTCATCTTGACGACCGTCGCCAGGCCCAACAGCTGCTCGACCAGCGGGACGTTCCAACAACCGGGCCGAAGGTTGAGATCGTATAGGCGGACGGCCAGGGGCTGGGCCTCGGCCAGCCAGCGCGTGGTCAAGGCGGTGCCTTCCGACCGCTGAGCAAGAGTGCCAAACACGAGGATGTCGAAAGCGCCGACGGCGCTCATCGACTCGACAGCCGAAAGGGCCTCGTATGCCGCCGGCGAGACGATGTCGTAGTCGGGCACGCCATACGCGTTGAGGCGTACTCGGGCGACCCCAGTCGAAACGCTGACTGTCTGGACGAACGAGGCGCTCACGTTCAGGCGCCGCACCTCGTCGAGCGCTTGCGTGCCGAGTTCGTCTTCACCCACGGCAGTGAAGTACCCCGTTTCACAACCAAGTCTCCCGAGGTGTGCGATGACGTTGAAGGGTGCGCCGCCGAGCCGCGGGCCGGTCGGCAGCAAGTCCCAAAGTAGTTCGCCGATGCCTATCGCTCTCATAGCACCAAGCCGATCGGAGTTGCGGATTGCCCTCACCAAGCCCTCAGGGCCCGACTCAGGCTGGATGAGATCCCCGGCCAGAGGGTCGCACACGCAGCACACCCCAGACGTTGTGAGGAGTTGGGCCCCCGACTTGGATACTCGGGGGCCCAATCACAGCGGGAGTGTCAAAACCGCAGCGGCGAAGGAAGGGAGACTAGGGGGCAGCGGCAGCCGCCAGGAGGTCCGCTGTCACCCGAGCGACGTTGGTCTTGTCCACGAGCGTAACCGCAGGATGGGTGGTCTTAGGCACGCTGGTGGCGCAGTTGAGCAGGATGTCCTTCACCATGGCGAAGGCTTCGGACGCATTGGTCGGGTAGATGATGGTGAAGGCCTGCTGGCCGGACGACACCTGATACATGCCATTGTCGCCAGCAGGCGAAACCAGGCCGTCAGTGCCACCGGTCAATACCTTACCCGTCAGCCCCGCGTCCGCGATCGCGATGGCGCCACCGGACTCCATCTCGTCGTTGGCGAAGTAGATGAACTTGATGGTGGGATGGGCCGTGAGCATGTCCTTGGTAACTGTCTCGGCATCGGCCTTGCGCCAGTTGGCGGTCTGTGCGGCGACTACATGGATATTGGGGAACTCAGCGACGCCCGCCTCGAAGCCATTCTGTCGGTCGAGCGCCGGCTGGGTGGTCTGATCGCCCTCGACGATGGCAACGTCACCGCCGCTGGGGAGAAGATTCTTGCCCACGTACTCGCCAGCCATCTTACCGATGGCCACGTTGTCGCCGCCGATGAAGGCCGTGTAGGCATCAGTGTCGATCCCGCGATCCAGGAGAATGACCGGGATCCCGGCGTTGTATATCGCGGTGACGGCCGGAGTGCCCGGAGTGCTAGCTTGCGGCGATGTCATCACCAGGTCCACCCCCTTGGTGATGTCGTCGTTGAGCTGGGTATTCTGGACGTTCGAGTCTCCTGTACCGTCTGTGATCGTCAGGTGGAACTGAGGCACGGTGGCGAAGAGCTTCGTCATCTGTGCGTCCGCCGCAGCGCGGTAGGGCTCAGCGAAGTTGGACTGCGAGTAGGCGATCTGGTAGGAGCCGTTGGGCCCGCAGGTCTTGGCTATCGGCTTGCCGGACCCGCCGATCACATCCCCCGGAAACCATGGGCTGGCCTGCGCGGCAGGCTGGCTGGCGCCCCCCGTGGGAGCCACCATGGTGGCCTGCGGGGTAGCTGGCTGCGTTGGGGGCTGCGTAGGTGCGGGGGTTGCCGAGCTGGAGCACGCGCTGACGATCAGGGCGGCTCCAGAAAGGTAGGCGAGCAGCCTCGCCGACACGGATCCTTTGCTCATCATTCGTCCGTCCTCCATCCATCCATGGGTGATACCTCCGCCGCACTCAACAAAGTCGCGGCGATCCTAGGTCATGGGCCACTCCCTCCTTGAGCGGGACTCCCGCTCACACACTCTTAGGAACCTCTTGGCCCGGCTGCGCGGGCTCCAACCCGGCCGGCCGGGTTGGCTGGTCCGCCTCGACGGAGCTGGAGAAACCTCCAACGACCGTCTGGAGCGCCGCAGCCACGACGACTATCAGGCCGGTCACGATCGTATGGACGTTGTTGTCGATGTTGCACAGCAGCAGGATGTTGTTGATGCATCCCAGCATCAGGACGCCCGCCAGGGTTCCCACCATGCTTCCGCGACCACCGAAGAGCGAAGTCCCGCCGATCACCACGCAGGCGATGGCCCACAACTCATAACCGAAGCCTTCGGCCGGATTGCCGAAGTTGAACTGGCCGGCGTCAACGATCCCGGCCAGGGCGGCCATTAGGCCAGCGATACCGAACACGATGATGCGGACTCGCGCCACCGGGATCCCCGACAATCTCGCGGCGCGTTCGTTACCCCCTATCGCATAAACCTGGCGACCGAAGCGGGTGAAATTCAGGATGATCAACCCAAGCAGGCCCACGCCAAGGAAGATCAGCGCCGCGACCGGCACCACTCCCATAAACCTGTCGGCAAGGTGCTGGAAGATGGTTGGAGCATGATTTGGCCCGTTCCCGAACGTGATCCCGATGAACTGCCCGTTGGGGAGCAACGAGAGGGCAAGGCCGTACGCGATCCACATCCCTGCCAGCGTGACGATGAACGCCTGAAGCTTGAACCGGACCAAGACCGCGCCTTGGACCATCCCGAAGATCAGGCCGACGGCGAGAGTCCCAAGCACAGCCGGAATCGCGTCCCAACCCGACACCATCATCAATCTGCCGATCACGACCGTTGCTAGCCCCAACGCCCGCCCTACGGACAGGTCGATGCCACCCGAAATGATGACGAAGGTCATGCCGACCGCGAGGATGCCGTACTCCGAGATGTCCTGGATGATGTTCCCAAGGTTGCGTGGCTCCAGGAAGATCAGTTGGCCGTTGACGCGGGGAGAAACGATCACGGCGGCGACGAAGACGATCACCAGCCCGAGGATGCTCTGGAATCGCACCATCAGCCGGAGCACCTGGATCCACCTGAGCCGAGACGTCCGGGCGTCCCCGGCACTCCCTGGGGCTGCTGATCGAAGTGACCCGGGGGACGCATCCAAAGCTGTCGACACCTTCTGGTTCACGACCGAGCCTCCTCTCCCGATTGCGACGACCCAGTCGCGGGGCCCCGTCCCGGGACGGGGTGGACTCGCTCCCGTAGTCGAACCCCCGCCCAGCTCAGGACGACGTCCTCGTCGACCCCGCTCGGGAGCTCCGCCACGGTGCGACCTTCGCGAAGAACGTAGATGCGGTCGCAGAGACCGATTAGCTCAGGTATCTCGCTCGAGGTGACCAACACCGCGAGGCCGTCGGCTGCAAGGCCGCGCAGGAGCCGGTAGATCTCGGCCTTTGCTCCAACGTCCACGCCTCGGGTCGGCTCGTCAAGAAGGAGCAGGCGAGCGCTGCCAACCAGGCTCTTACCCAAGACCACCTTCTGCTGATTGCCGCCCGACAGGCTCGTGATCGGGGCATCGGGGGAGGACGCACGGATCGAGAACTGCTGCATGACCCGGCTCACCACGGGTCGCTCCCGCGAGCGCAAGACGAAGCCGAACCGGCTCAAGTTCCGCAGATAGTTGAGGACGAGGTTGCGCCCGACGGACAGTTGCGGAACGTACCCGCTTGCTCGGCGGTCGTCCGTCACCAGGGCTATGCCCAAACGGCGTGCGGCGTCCACGGACCGGGGCCGGGCAAAGTGTCCATCGATCTCCATCGTGCCGCTCCATACGCCAGCCGGACCCGCGCCGTACAGAAGCTCTAGAAGCTCGGTCCGACCGGCCCCGAGAAGGCCGGCCAAGCCCACGATCTCACCCTCACGCACCGTGAGGGTGAGATCGATCGGGCGCTGGTAGCCACTGCGGCGTAGGCGGGGACTGAAACCAAAGCGCTCCAGCCTAAGGACGTCCGCTCGCTGCGTAGACTGACTCCTTGGCGGATAGAACTCAGCCATTAGCCGGCCCACTTGCATCTGGACCAGAGTGGACTGGGGAGCGCTGGCATCTACGGTCCCCACTACCTCCCCGTCGCGCAAGACGGTGACCCGGTCGGCAACTAGGGGCACCTCCTCCAGTCGGTGGGAGATGAAGACGATGCTCACGCCCTGGGCGCGCAGCTCCCGCACGACCCCAAAAAGACGAGCCACTTCCGATGACGCGAGCGCCGCCGTCGGTTCATCCATGACCAGGATCCTGGCCCGCAGTGACAACGCCTTGGCGATCGCAACGAGCTGTCTCTCGCCGATTCGGAGCGACTCTACGAGCTGGCGGGAAGAGGCCCTAAGCCCAACCTGGTCCAAGAGCAGGTCTCCTTGGGCCCTCATCTCGGTCTGGTTGACGAACCCCAAACGGCCCGGCTCCCGGCCCATGAACAGGTTTTCGGCGATCGACAGCCCAGGGACCAGATCAAGCTCCTGGAAGATCATTGCGATCCCGGCCGACTGGGCCGCAGCCGGCGACCCGAACCGGACCTCACGACCATCGAGGACGATCGACCCGGCATACTCCGTGATCACGCCGGCGATGACGTTCATCAGAGTGGACTTACCGGCGCCGTTTTCGCCCAGCAACGCGTGAACCTCTCCGCGCCGAAGCTCGAAGTCGACGCCGCGAAGCGCGTATATGCCCCCGAAACGCTTTTCGATCCCAGACAGCTTCAGGATCGCAGGTGGCTGACCTTCGTCCGGCTTGGGCGCCGCTCCCAACGTCGTCGGCCGCAGGCCCGCAGTGCCCGGGTTGACGACATCCATCCTCCCGGCTACCTCCATTCATCCGGCCTCCATCCGGCCCCGACCTACGCGCGTTCCGCGCAGATCGAGTCAAAGCGGCCGCAGTATGCCAGCGTCTCGAGCGATTGTCAACGTTGACTACGACCCTCGAGTTGCTTACAGGACAAGCTTGAATAGGGAACAAACGGTGCGGTATTATGTGGCGGTTCTACCCAATACTTCGTGTCATCTGTGAGCCAGCACGTTGGCCGAGAACCGTGAGCGGGTAGGCTACTCGCCCTGAAGGGAGCAGTATTGAACGCGGTACAACGTTGACAAACACCCGGCCGGCGGGCGCGCGCGCCACCATCCGTGACGTGGCGGCGCTGGCCGGCGTAAGCGCTAAGTCGGTCTCCCGGGTGGTCAATGACCTACCCGGTTCGTCCCCTGCACTCACGGCCCGGGTCCTCGCCGCGATACAACGGCTCGATTACCGTCCGGACCTCACCGCGAGCCGACTCCGGCGGTCGGATGGCAGAAGCGCGACGATCGGCCTCGTGCTCGAAGACACCGGCAACCCCTTCTCTTCGGCCCTGCAGCGTGCAATCGAAGACATCGCCCTACGCCGCGGCGTCCTGGTGCTCGCCGGTAGCTCTGACGAAGATGCGCGACGCGAGCGGCAACTCGTGGCTGCATTCTCCTCACGCAGAGTCGACGGTCTGGTGATAGTTCCGGGCGGCCACGACCACAGCTACCTGATGAGCGAGCGCAAGGCGGGGACGGCAATCGTGTTCGTGGACCGTCAACCGAGCTTCTTCGACGCCGACTCGGTTGTTGCAGACAACGTCGGAGGTGTTCGCCGGGGCGTCCGCCAGCTGATCATGAACGGCCACAGGAGGATCGGCTACCTCGGTGACCTTCAGACGATCGCCACTGCGGCGCTTCGGTACGAGGGCTACAGGGAAGAGCTGGAGAGGCATTCGATCCCCCTCGACGAGAGACTCGTACAACTAGCCGTGCGGGGTGCTGACTTGGCGGAAGCAGCGGCGACGAAGCTGCTGTCAACGACGCAACCTCCGACAGCTTTGTTCTGCGGGCAGAACTTGATCACAATTGGAGCATATCGAGCCCTGCGCAAGATGGGACTCCAGCGTCGAGTAGCGCTGATCGGCTTCGACGACATCCTCCTGGCGGACATGGTAGAGCCGGGGATCACCGTCGTGGCCCAGGACCCGGCCTTGATGGGCAGAATTGCGGCCGAACTGCTCTTTCGCCGCCTGGACGGCGACGACTCCCCTACCGTGTGCCAGGTCGTACCAACCAGGCTAATCCGGAGGGGCTCGGGCGAGTTGGCGCCCTGATCCCCGTGCACCGCAGCAGGTCCCGATTTCCGTTGGATCGCTCGTGCTCGACGCAATTGGCCGAGCTATCCTGCATGCGCGGGTTCAGGTGGCGGGCGGTACTTGCGCCTCGTTCAGCCGCCCCAAACCTTGCCGACATGTAAGGCAATGGACGAGATCAGCAGCATCGAGGCTCGCTATCGCGACCTGTTCCAGCGCGCGAGCCGAGCGGCGACTGATGAGGAATGCGAGCAGTGCGTGGCCGAGATCGAGCAGATGCTCCGGTCCGCCACGGCTCCAGGAGATTGCGGCCGCCTGCTGATGTGTCGGGCGCGAGTGCGATCCAACCAGTGGCACACGGCCGCGGTCCCCATAGCCGAGCGAGCCGCCGTTTAGCCGACTGAACAGAGTGAACAGGAGGCCGTACTTATGCCGCAGACCGCGGACGGCTAGCTCGATCTCACCGGGGTCGCTGACCAGCTGGGCCTCGCCCACCAGCCATGGGCCCCTTGGGCGGCCGCGCATGTCGCTGGCGCACACCTCAACTCGCGGCGTGTGGGCGATGCGCTTGACCTTGCCTGAACGGCTGCTCGTCATGACCAGCAGTCTGCCGCCGTCGGCAACGCACCAGACTGGGGTGTCGACTCCCTCGCCGTTCTTGCGGAAGGTCCGCACCGCGATGTGCCATCTCCTGCCGAGCTGGGTCAACGAGGCGTCCGCCTGGGGGGAGATCGGGCTTGACTCCGTCATCGATTCGCTCCTGTCGGCGTCAGCCCGCGCCGGCGCCGTCCTTGCGCCAGGCTCGGCTGTTCAAATCGAGCGCGGACCTGATCCAGTCTAGGTCTGTCGGACCATTCCGCGCGAAACCAGCCAGGTCCCCCCTGGGGCATTCAGCCACCAAGAGTGATGGCCCCTGGCGGTCGTCAGGGGCCATCGGTGCTCATCGGGAGTGAAGGGCTACTTGCCCTTCTTGTCCTTCTTGTCCTTCTTCTTGCCGGCCACTTTGGCTCCTAACGGCGGGTGAAACCCTAACACTGTAGGCCCGTCAGATTCCGTCTCCTGCCACTCGAACTGGGCCGGTCGCAGTCGGCTCACGCAACACGATGTGGTCATGGTGTTCTGCTGACTAATCGATGTCGGCGAGCCGACCGCCGAGTCAAGCGGACGCCCTCCGGCGCTACGCCTGTTCCCCTTGGTTTGGCCAGCGAACGAACCACCGGCTTCGGGAACGTTGGCCTTTCAGGCGGACGCATCGGCCTAGAATCGTGCCTCGGATTGAGGCCGTGAGAACCCGCACATCTTTCGGCCCGGCGCGTCGGAATTCGGAGGAACGCCATGAGCGACCCTTGGGCGAACGCGCAGCGGCTACTTGGCCGCTGGGAGGGACCCGCGACCGGACGTCCTGGCATCGGCCACCAGGTCCGAGAGTACAAACTCATCCTGCGCGGGCAGTTCATCTTGGGCACCGACGAGACGCG
>Ga0187889_10000937_pt1 | contig 33249 bp, 31 predicted proteins | sample June2016WEW_7_10_2_FD_132992 | JGI IMG/M metagenome (GOLD analysis project Ga0187889, IMG submission 132992) | Peatland microbial communities from SPRUCE experiment site at the Marcell Experimental Forest, Minnesota, USA - June2016WEW_7_100 | ecosystem: Environmental > Terrestrial > Soil >... | reverse complement strand
GTCGTCGCGAAGCCCCTTTATGAAGCGAAGCCGCTCCAGATCCGTGTCGTCGTAGAGGCGGTAGTCGCCTTCCGATCGAGCCGCTGGGGTGAGCAGCCCGATCTCCTCGTAGTAGCGCACGGAGCGAGGCGTCAGCCCGACTTCGGCAGCCGCCTCGTGAATGCGCAGCAGGCTATTGAACCTCAACCGGCGCCATCATCCATGGTCGTGGCAACGCGCGAGGCGACATCAACAACGATGAGCCTGCGAACCGACCAGCCCAGCTCTTGGCACGCTGCAGAGTCGACGCCAATGTCCTTGATGATCGTCTCGGCCTCCTCAAACTCTCCAACGGACTTGATACCGCCTATGCCGCACCATGCTGCAGGCCAGGATCACTAAATGTGTCTCGTACCCAATGAGGGCGCGATTCGTCTCGGACATGAGGATGTTGGGCGCGTTGAGGTCGGACTTGTGATTCATGCCATGAGCGCCTATGAAGACGGTGGCGACGAGGGCAATATCTAGCGTGCACGCCATCGGACGCCCTCGTCGGACCCTGCACAGTCGAGGTGATCCGATCGCTCCACGTGATCAGGCGGCTCAAGGCGGGGACGCCGCCCCCTGCTAGTATGATGGTATACCAGCAGGGTCGCAGTGACTTGGTGCAGCCAGGCAGAGTCTTGCAGCCTACCAGCCACGGTCTTCCAAGGTGTGACCGGCGGGAGCGAAAGGGCCCAGACGAAGTGTTGTGCAACCTGCGGCGGGATCTGGCCAGCGGGTCATGCAACCCGCGAAAACGCCTCGTGGAGAGAGGACCTAGTCGGAAGAAACGGGTCCAGTCGAGCCCCGGTGCACGAGGCGCTGATCCAACTGGCGGCCGAAGGCCTCTTCGAGCGTCGCCTGCACCACGGCGCCAGTATCAAGAGCATGACGCTCGAGGAAGTGATCGAGATCGCCGAGGTACGCCGCCAGATCGAAAGCCTCTGCGCCGGGCGAGCTGCCCTCGCCGATGCCTACGAGCGAGCCGGGTTCGTTACGGTCGCCGTCCAAGTGCAAGTTGCCGCGAAATCTGGCGATGTCCGCGCGTACCTGGACACGAACGCTCTCTTCCACGAGGCCATCAGCGCCATGGCGAACCACCGTATGGCTGAGCGGATCCTGGGCCAGTTCCGCAATCGGCCGATTGGCCACCAGCTTCCGCAGGTGGTCCGAGCCAGGCCTCCGATGGCGTCGGTGCACGAACACCAGAGGATTGCAGCCGCCATTGCTGCAGGGGATCCGGACGCCGCCTCGAACCCCATGCTCGACCACCTCACCAGTCTCATCGAGATCCTGCAGGCATACCGAAGTCAGGTTCTCTTCGCGAACGACTCGGCTGCTGAGGCGCGGGCTACGCAGCGGCTAGCCAGAAGCCCTCAAGGTGTAATCGGCCGGACTCTCGATCCGGTTCCCGTCGTGTTGGGTACAGCCATGGCTGGGGAGAGAAGCGAGTCGACGATCTCCGCGGCTATGAACAGCAGACAGTCCACTGGTGCCGTGACAGGGTCCAGTTTGTGGACATCGCAGCGGAAGTGCCGGCAAAGGCCCAGCGCCAATCGATGCCCAACGCGAGGGACAGAGAGTCACCAGGTTTCCGGAAGCGCGCGGGCGATTCCGAACCCACGAGATAGGACCTCGTCCGCGAGATCGTAGTCCGAACTGGCAAAGGAGGACCGAATTCGATGCCGAGTACGCTGCGAGCGGGCCTCGTCGGCTGTGGCAAGATCGGCCGAACTCACGCCGCGATTCTGCATGGGCTGGATGGGTCGTCGCTCGTAGCGGTATGCCACCCGCGGCAGGAGCGCGCTGCGGAGTTCGGCGCGGAATATGGAGCGCGCGGCTATGCCGATCTGGACAAGATGCTCGAACGCGAGCGTCTGGACGTCCTGTCGGTGTGCACGCCGCACCCGGCGCACGTCGAAGCAGTCGTAGCCGCTGCGGAGCATGGCGTGAATGTGCTCGTCGAGAAGCCGCTGGCTCCGGATCTGGCGGGTTGCGACGCAGCGATAGCCGCCTGCGGGGCACACCGAGTCAAGCTCGCCGTCGTCAGCCAACGGCGCTTCTACGCACCTGTCGTCCGGATGCGTGAAGCGATCCAGGACGGCAAGATCGGGACGCCAGTCCTGGCCGACCTGGTGGTGCTCGGCTGGCGAGATAGGGCCTACTACGAATCGGATCGCTGGCGTGGAACCTGGGACGGCGAAGGTGGCGGCGTACTCATGAACCAGTGCCCTCACCAGCTCGATCTGCTGCAGTGGCTGATGGGCCCAATTGACGAACTGTTTGGCTACTGGGAAAACCTGAACCACCCGTACATCGAGGTCGAGGATACGGCGCTCGCGGTCATCAAGTTCAGGAGCGGGGCACTGGCCTCCGTGCTGCTGAGCAACTCCCAGAAGCCGGGGTTGTACGGCCGACTACATCTCCACGGATCCAATGGGGCATCGATCGGGGCTCAGACCGAGTCCGGGTCGCCCTTTATCGCAGGTGTTCCTTCTGACGTGGAGCCACCGATCAACGATCTGTGGACGGTCCCTCGGGAGGAGTCGCTGCTGGGAGCCTGGCAGGCCGAGGACCGCGCCTCGGCCGAGCAGCGCGACGTCACGACTTACTACCACCAGCTCCAGATCGCCGATTTCCTGGAGGCGATCAGGAGCGATCGAACTCCTCTGGTGGATGGCCAAGAAGGTCGCAAGGTCGTCGAGATCATCACCGGCATCTACCGCTCTCAACGGGATCACTGCCCTATCACATTCCCCCTGCAACCGGAGCCTGAACGGACCGATTTCGACGGGCGCTTGGGCTACACGCCCTTGAGCCGCCGGAGGATCGAGTCATGAAGGCGCTCCTGCTTACAAGCGCGGGCCACTTCGATTACGTCGACGTGCCCGATCCCGTCCCTGGTCCGGGCGACGTCCTGATCCGGGTCCGCGCCTGCGGTATCTGTGGCAGCGACATCCACGGCATGGACGGGAGCAGCGGGCGCCGCATCCCTCCGATCGTGATGGGCCACGAGGCGGGCGGGGAGATCGCCGAGGTCGGACGCGACGTGGCGGCATGGCATCCCGGCGACCGTGTCACATTCGATAGCACGATCTACTGCGGGAACTGCCGCTATTGCGCCGCCGGAATGGTCAACCTGTGCGACAACCGCCGAGTGCTAGGTGTCTCCTGTGCCGATTACCGTTGCGACGGAGCGTTCGCCGAGTACATCGTGGTGCCTGAGCGGGTCCTGTACCGGCTGCCGGCGGAGGTTTCATTCGTCGAGGCGGCCATGGTGGAACCGCTCTCGGTCGCAGCCCACGCGGTCTCGTTGGGCAGGGTCGGTCCCCAGACCAGGGCGGTTGTCGTTGGGACTGGCGTCATCGGTCTGCTCCTGGTGCAGAGCCTGCGGGCGGCCAGCTGCGAGCGCATCATCGCCGTCGATGTCAACGCAGAGCGACTGTCTCGGGCGTTGCGTCTGGGCGCGACCACGTCGATCCGTTCGGACACGGTTGACGCCCTAGAGCAGCTTTGGCACGCAACCGATGGCCGTGGTGCCGACGTTGCGTTCGAAGCTGTTGGGATCTCGCCCACGGTCAACCTCGCGATCGAGGGGGTTCGGAAGGGCGGCACGGTTGTGCTCGTCGGCAACGTCGCCCCGGAGGTGGCCTTCCCGTTGCAATCGGTCGTGACGCGCCAGATTAGCCTGCGCGGGTCTACGGCCTCTGCCGGGGAATACGCCACCTGCATCGACTGGCTCGCCCGGCGCCGAGTCGATCCAGGCGAGTTAATCAGCGCTGTCGCCCCTCTGGCTGAGGGGCCCCGCTGGTTCGATCGTCTCCGTGGCTCGCAGGGCGATCTGCTCAAGGTCATCCTAGAGCCCTGATCCCGCTTTCGGGCCGTTTCACAGCCGCGCTACCAGCCCGCGCAGCGGGCCGAAGATGCTGCCATCGCTAAGTCGAGAAGGAGTGCTCCGAAATGGCCGACCGAGCAGAACCGGACCGCGCCATCGACTTTCTGCCGCTGCCCATGACGTCCCGGATGCTGCTCGGTCCGGGGCCGGATATGGTCCACCCTAGGGTCATGGCGGCGATGATGGCGCCGTTGGTCGGTCACCTCGATCCGGATTTCCTGCGAGTCATGGACGGAACGGTGCATCTCCTGCGCTACGTCTTCGAGACGGAGAACAAGCTGACGATCCCGATCTCAGGGACCGGTTCCGCGGGAATGGAGGCCGCTCTCGCGGCCGTGACCGAGCCAGGCGACCCGATCCTGATCCGCGTGAACGGCTACTTCGGACTCAGGATAGCGGAGATGGCTCGCCGCGAGGGTGCTGACGTGGCGACCATCGAACGTCCCTGGGATGAGGTCTTCACCGCCGACGAGATAAGCGACGCGCTCCGAAGTCGACCGGCGCGTGTGGTCGCGATCGTCCACGGCGAGACAAGCACCGGCGCCCTTCAGCGCCTCGACGACGTCGCCTGCGCTGTTCACGACGCTGATGCGCTGCTGATCTTGGACGCCGTCTCGTCGCTGGCTGGCGTACCCATCAGGGTGGACGAACTGGGGATCGACGTCTGTTACAGCGGGACGCAGAAGTGCCTGGGCTGCTCGCCCGGCCTAGCTCTATCACGATCAGTCCGCGTGCTGAGGCCAGGGTGGCGCGACGGTCGGCCGGCGTCAGAACCTGGTACCTGGATCTCGCGCTCCTCGGCCAATACTGGGGCCCGGAGCGGACATATCACCACACCGCCCCTGTCACGCTCAATTACGCTCTCTACGTGGCTCTCCGTTTGATAGCCGAGGAGACGCTGCCGGCCCGATGGGCACGCCATGCCGGAAACCCCGAGCTGCTGTGGGCGGGGCTAGAGGAACTCGGACTGGAGATGCATGTCACGCGCGCCTTCCGCCTGCCTTCGCTGACCACGGTGCGCATCCCGGAAGGTGTCGATGACCAGGCGATTCGAGGCCGCCTCCTGACCGATTATGGGATTGAGATAGGCGGCGGGTCGGGGATCTCAGGGGCCGCGTCTGGCGTGTGGGGCTGATGGCCCATTCATCACGCGAGGAGAACGTCGTTATGCTCCTGGGGGCGTTGCGGCGGTTGCTGCGCAGGTGAGCGTCAGCCGTCCATGAAGCGAGTGAGGCTCTCAAGTCCTGGGGTACCGGCTCTCCGCCATGGACAGGAGCAATTGATGACCGAACAGACGGACCCGATCGTCGCGCCGTCCGTCGAGCGGCTCGACCCTATGCGCGACAGCGTTTCTGAGCGCCCCCGCGGCTTCCGCCTTGACACCACCTGGGTGCCGGTTGCGTTTCTGGGCGTCCTGATGCTCGCCGCCGTCCTGTACATCTGGAACCTGACGGTCAGCGACTACGCCAACACCTACTACTCGGCCGCCGCTCTCGCTGCCTCGCAGAGCTGGCCGGCCTGGTTCTTCGGCAGCTTCGACGCCAACAACTTCATCACCGTGGACAAGCCGCCCCTCTCCACCATGGTAATGGGGCTCTCAGTGCGGATCTTTGGGCTCTCCTCGTGGAGCATCTTGCTGCCGGAGGCGCTGGCCGGCGTGGTCACGGTGGGCGTCCTCTTCCTGACCGTGAAACGTGCCTTTGGACCCGCCGCCGCGGCCATCTCCGGCGTGGTGATGGCGTTGACACCGGCGGCGGTGCTGGTCTTTCGCTTCAACAACCCCGACGCGCTTCTCACTCTGCTCCTGGTTTTGTCCGCCTGGGCAATGCTCCACTCGATCGAGAAGGGGAGCCTGCGCTGGGTGATGCTGGCATCGACCTTCGTGGGCCTGGCGTTCCTGACCAAGTACCTGCAAGGCTACGAGGTCTTGCCGGAATATGCACTCGTCTTCGGTTTGTCGGCCAACACCACCCTGCGGCGGCGGATCGGCGGCCTATTCCTCGCGCTCGCTATGACCTTCGTGGTCAGTGGGTGGTGGGTTGCCATCGTCCAGCTGCTGCCGGCGGACATGCGGCCGTTCATCGGCGGCAGCACCACCGGCTCACCGCTCGACTTGATCTTCGGTTACGATGGCCTGGGCCGGATATTCGGCGCCACCGATCCCGGCGGCAACGGCGCCAACTTCTCCGGTACGGTCGGCCTCCTGCGCCTCTTCAACAACCAGATGTTCGGGCAGATTGCCTGGTTCATCCCGCTCGCTTTGTTCTGCCTGGTGGTGGGCCTGTGGCACCGCCGCTGGTCCCACCGCACGGACCTGGCTCTGGCGAGCTACCTGCTCTGGGGCGGCTGGTTCGTGGTGACGGCCGTGGTCTTCAGCTATATGTCCGGGATCATCCACTCCTACTACACCGTGGCCCTGGCGCCGGCCGTGGCCGCGCTCGTTGGCGCCGGGCTCACGGATCTGTGGAAGGCCCGTCTTAGGGCGTGGGTGGGCGGCCTGGCAGTTGGCCTGGCCTGCCTGGCCACGGCTTGGTTCTCGGCGCAGCTCCTGGATCGGACGGCCGGCTTTGCGCCGGGCGTGGGCCAGGCGGCGATCGTCTTGGCGGCGGTGGGGCTCGTCGCGCTGGCCATCGTGAGCCTGCCGAGCGTCAACGCCAGCGTCTGGGCCAGACGCCTTGGCATAGGAGCCGCCGCGCTCGGGCTGGCTGCCACTCTGCTCGCGCCCGGCGCTTACGCCTGGACCACTATGCAGACCTCGTACAACGGCGACGATCCGCACCCCGGACCCGGCACGGCAAGCCCTTCGGATATCGCCGGCCCCAATGGCCTCGGGACCACCACGTTCACCCCTGGTAGCGGTGCCGGCGGCTTCGGCGGCCAGCTGCCGGGCAGCGGCGTCGCCGACGGGAATCAGGGCCGGTTCGGGGGCGGCACCGCTACCAGCGGCTCGGGCGACACCGCTCTGTTCAACTACCTAGTCGCCAACCGTGGCACGGCGCTTTGGATTGTGGCCGCGAACGGCGCTTCTCAGGCCGCCTCGATTGAGCTTGCCACGGGGCTGCCGGTCATGGCCATGGGCGGCTTCACAGGCTCGGATCCGGCGCCTACGCTGGCGCAGCTCCAGAGCTATATCGCCGCGGGCAAGCTCCGCTTCGTCCTCCTCGACGGCAGCAGCGGCGGCACCTTCGGCGATCTCGGCGCCTCCTGGGTCATGACCTACTGCACTGTCGTGAGCGTCACCCCGACGTCCGGGGGTTCGCTCTACGACTGCTCAGGAACTGGCACGTGAGCGCGGGCGATAGACGCCAAGCGGCAGCGCTGCTCGGGCCAGTCGGGTTGTTGCGCTGGCCCCGTCGGCCCGAGCTGGCCGGCCCGGGCGCAATTCGGTTCAGCACTCGCTGCCTGCCCGGACGCTGGCTGTGTCACGGCGAGTGCACGAGCCTGGTGCGGGACCTTTCGAAGTCCCAAACGATGGGGCCGGCGTCGATCATGCCGGATCGTGCGCATCGAAGGCGGGGCCAAGCGAGACTTCAGACCGGCCTGCTCCGGTCGCGGACCTCAGCTTGGCCGATGTGGAACCGGACGGGCTCTCTACTTCCGGTTACGGTCGGGTGCCCTGCGGCTGCAGGCAGGCCATTGCGCTGGTGGGGGCTCGGCTCTGAAGCGCCCTTGAGGCGGGAGGTTTTGCGTTGAAGATTGCCCTCGTGGTCGCGCCGCCGCAGGCACTCCCTACTGCATTCGTCGTCTTCCGAGACCGCCTCGACATCAGCCTTAGGAAGGCCCGTGACCTTGGGTATGACGGTGTCGAGCTTGCCCTCGCCGGCGCGGGGGAGGTTGACGTTCCATCGATGCGGCGGCTCCTTGCCGACGAAGGCATGCGGCTCTCGGCGGTCTCAACCGGCCGCGTGGGTATCGAACAGAAGGTCTCACTCTCGGATCCGGACGAACGAGTCCGGAGGCGTGCCGTGGAGATCACGCGCGGGCTGATTGACTTAGCCGCCGCGCTGGGTTCACCACGGGTGAACGTCGGCCGCCTTCGTGGCCACATCCATGAAGGCGATTCGCTCGAGACGACTCAATCGCGTTTCTTTGAGGGCATATCGCTCTGCGACGAGTACGCAGTTGCTCGCGGGATCGGCATCGTCCTAGAGCCGGTCAATCGTTACGAGACCAACTACGTCAACAGTGTTCTGCCTGACGGCATCGACATTGTCCGTAGGCTGGGACGGTCCAATGTCCTTCTGATGCCTGATGTCTTTCACATGAACATCGAGGACGCATCGATATCGGAGAGCCTCGTCGCGGCCGGACCGCTGGTCGGCTATGTCCACCTTGCCGACAGCAATCGTTGGGCGCCGGGCCAGGGCCACACTGACTTCCCGGCAATCCTGGGCGCGCTAGAGTCGATCGGGTATGACGGGGATCTCGGCGTTGAGATTCTGCCCTACCCGTCTCCTGACGAGGGCGCGGCCCAAGCGATCCACTACCTGCGCACCCTTATCCCGCGGCTGTAACGAGTCTACGACGCCTCGGGGTGACCAGTAGGCCTGCTTGTCTAGGCCCGTGATCCGCACGGTCACAGGGCGTCCGAGGATGGGCTTTCACTGCTTCTTAGGGTCCTTCCACGCACTCTGAGAGCGACAAGCGATGAGCGGCCCCGGGCGCTTGTTTGCCAAGGGGTCCGCGTCCGAGAAGGTCGATGGCACCATCGCACGTATGCTGGTATGATGGTATACGAGCATGCCTGCGCCCGGACTCCGATGTCTTCATGCTCCGTAGACGGGGCGGTCCAGAGCGACTGGCGACCGTGCGACGACAAGCGCAGTGCAAGCGAGGCCTCGATGAAGACCGGCGAGCTCCTAGGGACGCGTTCCGCGGTCGATAGATCGATCGGGTCCCTTGGGCGCGCACTCGGCGTGGCTAGCGGTTTGGTGCCGGCCGGGTGACGATGTCGAGCCGCGGCAAGGTCGCGTGAACGGCGTGTGGGAGTGCTGCCCGCTGGGCGCGATTATGGAGCGTCGCCCGCAGGCAGTTAGGCCGTCCAGGTGCGCTGGTGGCTTTGGTACGGCGTCAAGGGCCGCACCTGCGAGTCAGAGATTTCTGGTGGATGGCCGGCCAGGCAGGCCGGAGGCGGCCACTGGCCCATTCGGAACAGTGAGGTAGAGCGGATTGCGCACAGTCAAGGTTGGCGTCATCGGCTGCGGCTTCATCAGCAAGATCTACCTCTCCAATATGACCGGCGTGTTTCGAGACACCGAGGTTGTCGCCGTCACTGACATCGTGCTGGCGAACGCTCGCGGCCGGGCCGAGGAGTTCGGGATCCCACGCATCTGCGCGACGGTGGAGGAGCTGCTGCGGCTGGACGACATAGAGATCGTGGTGAATCTCACGATTCCCAAGGTCCACGCGGCCATCAATCGCCAGATTCTCGAAGCCGGCAAGCATTGCTGGACCGAGAAGCCGCTAGCGACGAATCGGACCGAGGCAAAGGAGCTTGTTGAGCTTGCCGGTCGGAAGGGCCTTTATCTGGGAAGCGCCCCTGACACCTTCCTGGGGGCTGCGGTCCAGACCGCCCGCAGGCTCATCGACCAGGGGTGGATCGGCAAGCCGATCGGCGCCATAGGCCACCACCTCCGCCCGGGCCCTGAGTCCTGGCATCCGGATCCGGACTTCCTTTACCAGAAGGGCGGCGGCCCGTTGCTGGATTCCGCGCCCTACTACATCACGAACCTGGTCTACCTGATGGGTCCTGTCGAGAGAGTGGCCTGCGGGGCTGTTATCACCTTCCCTGAGCGGACCATCACCAGCCAACCGCGCTACGGCCAGAAGATCAAGGTGGAGGTCCCCACGCTCGTCTCGGCTATCCTCAACTTCCGCGGAGGGGCCATGGCCACGTTGGTCTTCTCGGTGGACGTAGAGGCCTCGCGCTGGCAGGACTCTCGCCAGAACAAGCAATCGATCGAGATCTACGGCAGCGAAGGCGTGATCTCGATCCCGTCGCCGGGCCAGTTCGGCGGGCAGGTCTATTGCAAGCGCAACGGAATCGCGGACTGGATCGAAGTGCCGGCGCTGTTTGGCTACGCCACGGACAGTCGCGGGGTGGGCCCTGCCGACATGGCTTCGGCGATCATCCACGGCCGCCAGCCTCGCGCGAGCGTCGAGCTGGCTCTTCATGTCCACGAGGTCTTGTTCGGGCTGGAAGCGGCCGCCGACTCCGGCACCTCCCTGGCCATCGACAGCACGTTCGTTATGACACCGCCCATGAATGGGTCGGCCTTACCGGGCGATGTGGACGTTGCTTGAGTTCGAAAGACACCGACGGGCTCGGCTGAGCCGCTACAACCAGTTGCGAAGGGAGCGAATCGCGTGAAGGTTGGCCTGCAGATGTATAGCGTGAGGGATTCGTTCGCCGCCGATCCGCTGGGCACGCTCGAGAAGGTAGCCGAGGCCGGCTACCACTACGTTGAGTTTGCGAACAAGATCGCCGAGACCGATCCGGGGGTCGGCGTCGGCATCAGCGCGGACGTCATGCGTGCCAAGCTTGAGTCTCTTGGTATCAAACCCGTCGGCTGCCACATTGGTCCCTTCACGGAGGAAGGGCTGGACGGTTTCATCAAGTTCCACGGCGACCTCGGCACCGAGACGATCGGAATGTCCAAGGATTTCTGGCCAACCCGCGAGTATCTCCTTGAGCGCTGTCGGGTCTACAACCGAATCGGGGAGAGGTGCCGTAAGGGCGGGATCCAATTCCTCTACCACAACCACTATCACGAGTTCCAGCTCATGGGGGGCGAGCGGATCCTGGACATCATCGCCGCCAGCACCGATCCCGAGTTCGTGGCGCTGGAACTCGATGCCTACTGGGCCTTCCGCGGAACAGAGGACCCCGCCGCGCGGATCCACGACTACGGCTCTCGCGTGCGGATGATCCACGAGAAGGACTTCCCGCTCGAAGAGGTCCGCTATCTGGATGTCTGGACCAGACTTGACAGGAACACGCCCGTCACTCTGGAGCAGTTCCAGGAGCTCAAGCGCCCTTCCGAGTTCGTGGAGCTGTGCGACGGCATGATCAAAGTGCAGGACGTAATCGATGCCGGGAACGCGGTCGGTGCGAGGTACTTCCTGGTCGAGCTGGATTTCGGCCGTGAACCCACCGAGATCGATCGAATCGTCAAGAGCCGCCAGAACATGCAGAAGCTGCACGGGATTGATTGGCAGTAGCTCGGTCCAGCGGCCCGGCGCCGAACCAAGTGAAGGGAGGCTCTGAATGGCTGACCGAATGGACGAGATCTGTGCAGCGCTGCGCGAGTGGGATTCGCCTTCGCTTAGCAACGCCATAGAACGCCTGAACCTGCGCCCCAGGGATACGGGCTTCACGGACCCTTCCATACGGAACGTAGTTCCGGCGGGCCGTATCGCCGGCGTCGCGGTCACGGTCCGCACTCGGGCTCGGAAGGCCGGCGACAAGGGAATTGACAAGAACCTCTTGTACGAGGCTATCGCCGCCGCGAATGGGCCGGCGATCCTGGTAGCCGAGGATGACGACGATCCGCCGGGCCTCGGCGCCCTGGTGGGCGAGGTTACAGGCACGCATCTGCTCGCGCTCGGCTGTGTGGGAGTGGTTACGAACGGCTGCGTGCGGGACGTGGACGAGCTGGAGGAGATGGGCCTCAGCGTCCACGCGCTGGGTCCGTGCGTCTCTCACGGCTACATCCGCGTCACAGCCGTGGGCGTCCCGGTGACGGTCGGCGGGCTGCGCGTCGAGCCAGGCGATCTGCTGCACGCCGACAAGCACGGCGTTCTGTCTATCCCGCGCGAGGGCGCCCCAAAGCTGCCGGCGATTGCCGAGCAGATTCGCATTGAAGAGACCGAGACCATCACCTGGGTCAGATCTCCGGCTTTTAGTATCGGAGCTTTGCTCAAGCGGTGAATGCGGGGCCCCGACGCGCCGGCCCTTTGACCGCGGAGGCATCGTGAACAGCGCCGCTGGCCGGCCGATTGTGGATGCCCACCACCACCTGTGGGATCTGGCCAGCCATGAGTACGACTGGCTTGTACAGGACGGCTGGCCAGCCATGACCGAGCTGCTCGGCGACTACTCATCGATCCGTCGGCCGTTCTTGATCGACGAGCTGGAGTCGGTCTTCCGGGCCAATGGTGTGGGCAAGTCGGTGCATGTCCAGGCCGACTGGGTGGGCGATCCGGTCGATGAGACTCGCTGGTTGCAGTCGATTGCCGACCGTCATGGCTACCCCAATGGCATTGTGGCCTTCACGGATCTGACGCAGCGCTGGGCACCGGCCGAACTGGAGCGCCATTGCGAGTCGCCGAACATGCGAGGGGTCAGGATGACTCATCGCCGCCATCACCCCGACCTGCTGATCGACCTGTCATTCCGCCGTAACTTCGCGCACCTAGCCCGACTCGGACTTTCCTACGACATCAGCGTGACCGCCGCCAGGATGCCCCAGGCACTGGATCTGGCGTCTGCGTTCCCAGATACGCACATCGTGCTGGCCGGTCTCGCCATACCGAGCGACGGTGCGGCCGAAAGTCGCGAGCGGTGGCGATCCGGTCTGCGCCTGCTCGCCCAAGCGCCCAACGTGGCAGTGAAATGCACGGCCCTCGGAGTCGCCGACCACAGCTGGATGACTGAGCGGATCCGACCCTGGATTCGGGAAGCAGCAGATCTGTTCGGACCGGAGCGGCTGCTCTTCGGTTCCAACTGGCCCGTCGACGGCCTCTACAGCTCGTACGGACGGATCCTGAATGCATATCGCGAGATCCTGGCCGATCTAACCTCGGACGAGCTCGACGGCTTCTTCGCAGGCAATGCGGAGGCGTTGTACCGGCTATGAGCTTCAGCACGCACTCCGCCGATGGCGCTGGCCAGGGTTGTCCGCAACACCGAGGAGATGACACGGGATGATAGTGGATGGTCACGTGCATGCCTTCCCAGGGGTGTACGGCTACACGGGCAGCGGCGAGTCACGCATCGACGGCCGCGGCTTGGTCCATCGCGGTGACGGGTCGTACAAGCGACTCCTGCCGCCGCTGGCCAGAGATGGGGCCTTTCCGGCTGGGGTCCTGCTCGACTACATGGACATGGCCGGAGTGGATAGGGCCGTCGTCGTCCAGGGCATCTCCTACGGGCCGCTCAACGACTACGTGGCCGGGGTCGTGGCCGCTCACGGGGACAGGCTGATCGGGTGCGGTATGCTCGATCCATTCGTCGAAGGCTCGGATCGCCTCTACGAGCGGATCGTGGGCAGGATGGGCTTTCGGACACTGAAGTTCGAGTGCAGCGTCCCGACCGGGCTGGCTGGCATCCACGCTGAGTTCGACTATTTGGCGTCGCGCTGGGAGCGAATCTGGGATCAGATCGACGCGGACGGGCTCACCGTCATCCTCGACACGGGTATGCCGGGCACGCTCAGCTTCAACCCGGAACGCCTGGCCGAGGTTGTCGATCGTTACCGCCGCTGCCGGATTGTCATCGCCCACCTTGGGTTTCCACCGGGGCCGGCTGCCGGCGCCGTGCTAGAGCAACAGTGGAGATCGATTCTTGACCTCGGCAAGCGACCCAACGTCTGGTTCGAGCTGGCCGGTGTCTGGGCCGTGCCGGGTGACGTGTTCCCGAGCCCCATCGGTCAGCAATATGTGCGCCGGGCCGTGGAGACGCTCGGGGCAAGTCGCCTCATCTGGGGTAGCGACATGCCCGGCATCCTTAATACCATCACGTACGAGCAGGCGTTGGACTTCATTGCCATGCGTTGTGAGTTCCTATCCGCAGCCGAGCGCGATCTGATTCTCGGGGCCAATGCACTCGTCGTCTATCAGCAGATGGCGTAAGGGGAGCGATGACCACCTCGCCAGTACATGAGGCTGCGTTCCCAGTCGGCGTCACCATTGACTTCGCAGGAGCCTACGAAGGGGATAGCGACATCGGCCTCCAGATGCTGGACGACGCTGGAGTGGCCTGGGAATTCGTTGCGCCCGAAGAGAGCGGCGCTCTTGGTCCCACCCAGCTGAGCGCCTATTCAGCTATCCTGACGGGCCCCGCCAGGGTGACCGCGGAGGCGCTCGATGCCGCTCGTCCGGCTCCGCTGCTGCTTGCTCGATTCGGAATCGGCACAGACATGCTCGACCTGGGAGCCTGCACCCGCCATGACGTGATTGTCAGCATCACGCCCGATGCCACAGCAAGGCCCGTGGCCGTGGCCGCCCTCGCCCTAGTACTGGCGAGTACGCTGCGGATGCACGCCAAGGACGTGATGGTTCGAGAGGGGGACTGGGTCCAGGACCGACGCCGCTGGCTGGGTCGTGGCCTCGTCGGGCGGACGGTGGGAATCATCGGGTTCGGCAACATCGGGACGATTCTGGCGGAATTGTTGCGCCCTCTTGAGGTGCGAATCGTCGTCTGCGACCCTTACCGTCGGCCGGAGGACGCACGCCGACTCGGCGTCGAGCTCATCGGCTTGCCCGAGCTTCTCGATCGCTCAGACGTGGTCGTGGTGGCCTGTCCACTGACGGACGAGACGCGCCACATGATCGGCCCTGCGGAGTTGGCCAGAATGCGGCCTTCGGCGAGCCTGGTGAACGTAGCTAGAGGCCAGATCCTCGATCAGGGGGCCCTGACGGTGGCGCTGGCGAACGGCGCGATCTCGGGCGCCGGACTCGATGTCTTCGAGCAGGAGCCGCTGCCGGCCAGCGACCCGCTTACGAGTCTGCCCAACGTAATGCTCAGCCCGCACGGACTATCCCAGACTGACCAACTGATGTCGGATTCCAGCGCAAGCGCCGTCAGAGCGATCTTGGATGTCAAGGCCGGGCGAACGCCCAGGTTCGTAGCTAATCGAGCCGTTCTAGAGCGTCCAGGCCTGCTGGCTCGACTGAAGTCACGGCGCCAACGCCGAGACTCGGCGCGCGATCAGGCCGCCGGCTAGCCATGCTTAGGTGTTCATTCCTCTCTGGTTGCTCGACTTGGGCCGCGAGTCGCAGCGACCGCGGCATTGTCGGGAGTGCCCGGGACGGACGCTGGCGCTCACGCGGGTGACGCTCGGCCTGAGCGGCAGGCTCGGCCCCTTGCGCAGTTGGCTGGGGTTGTCGAGGGCGCGCTGACCTGCTCAGTGCAACGCACGCGATGACAATCGCACCACCAATAAGCTCGATGCCCGTCACTTGCTCTCAGAGCAGTACTACGGCGAACCCCACCGCCAGGGCTGACTGCAGGTACTGGTAGATGGCCGCGTGTGAGGGCCCCACCCGGCCGATTGCGGTGAAGTACAGCAGGTTGGTAACGGTGCCACTCAGGATCACTGCGTAGGCCAGGGAGGTCAAGCCTGTGGCGCTAATGCGGCCGCAGTCCTGGGTGATCAGCGAGGGGATGGCTCGAGGTAGCAGCAGAGCGTGCCGATCAGCATCTCCCAGGTCAGGACGCGCAGGGCGGTGAGCCGGCGCATCAGCGACTCGATCGGCAGAATCGAGACACTCGACACGAACACGTTCGTGATGGCCAGTCTGTCGCCGAGCAAGCTTCCCCCGAGCCCAGCTGGCGTGGCCCGGCCCACGATTATCAGCACGGCTCCAGCGAGCCCGAACACTGCTGCCAGCCAGTGCCGCCGCTCCGCTTGTTCGAGCCCGATGCCTGTGGCCAGCGCAGTCGTCACGATTGGGGCAGTGGCGATGACCATCGCCGTGTTCGAGGTGCCCGTGTTGGTCAGGGCGAAGACGAAGGTGATCCGACTCAGGGTGATGCCGAACAACGAGATCAGCACCATGACGGGCAGATCTGCCCGGGGGATGCCAATCGACCCCTCACGCGCATGGAGGATGAGCAGCAGCACCAGGCCTCCCACGCCGTACCGGAAGACGGGGAAGGCAAGAGGCTGTATCTCCGCCAGCCCGATCTTCACGACGGAAACGTTCAGAGCCCAGACCGTGACGGCCGAAAGCAGCAGCAAGTCCGGCGGAACTACCGAGGCGTGCTCTCTCGGGGGGTGTTCGGCCGGCGGGGGCCCGAGTGGGATCTCCGGCGACGCACGCAGATCCCATCGCGCCCGTCGTGCATCCGCCCAACTCTCGGGAGCAAACTCTGCCGTTTCGGGCGGGGGTCACATCGAACTCGCAGCGGGGCCGCGCTCCCACCACGGATTCTGGTTGCGGGACCGAACTGTGGCATCTGGCGCCTTCAGATTGGCTGCGGGCGACCCGCCTGCGCCAGCGTCATCCATTGCAGGCGCGCACGGGTGTCCAGCTCAAGACAAGCCCCGGGACCAGCGCGCCGGCGCTATCTTGGGGTTAGCTGCGGGGCTATGTTGGCGGCCAAGCAGGCGTCGACGAGCACCTTCCAGCCGGCCAAGAAGCTGCTTCGGAAATGCAGGACGGGACCGAAGTGCTCGAACTCATGCACGGACAGACCGTCGTTATCCATCGCCCGAGCGAAGTCAGTGAACGCTAGCTTGAGTTCGGCGACAATCTTCGGGTCGACGGGCATATGGATCGTGTCCGCGACCGTCGGGGGATTGCCGAGGATCTCGACTACCGTGCTGTAGTTGATGGTCGACGCAGTGGGGCTCCCGATCAGGCCGGCAAAGTCGACGGGAAGGCGCGCGCCACCGAACAAGAGCCTAACGGGATAGCCCCGAGTCTCGACGATATGGTTGCAGGCCCTTGCCAGGGCCACCCCAGCCCAATCGATCACGGCATCCGAGCAGCTAATCCCCTGTTGCCTCGCCACGGTCTTGAGATGGTCCCCGAAGATTCCCGTGATGGGGCTGATGAAGAACGCCGGCCGCACGCCAGTCGCCTTCGTGACGCGCAGGTAAGTCTGGCAGGTCTCGATCAGCTGGGCCACGCTGAAGACCTCCGTCACGATGGTTGGCGTGCCATCGGCAACCAATCGTTCGAAGGCGTAGAGCCCCGGCTCGGAGGCGGGGATCTTGATTGCGACGTTCGGAGCTAGGGCCCGGGCGTCGATAGCCCGACTCAGGATGAGCTCGTCGTCGTGGTCTTCGTCTGGCGCCCCCTGGATGGAGACATAGCCGTCCAGTCCGTGACTGTGGTCGAAGATGGGTCGGTACAGCTCTGCTATTCGAGCAACCAGTCGTTTCTGGACGAGGTGCGCCGCAGCCTTCTCGTCGGGAGCCGCCGCTACGGAGTCGCGGATGACCGGAAGCACCTCCTCGGGCGCACGACGCAGCAAGCTGCCGGCGTAGGCGGGATTCGTCGTGCAGCCGACCGCTCCCTGTTTTCCCGCTAGCTCAATCTCTGCGAGGGTCGGGTTGTTAACCCAGAGGCGAGAAGGAGTTCGGCTCTTGATAGCGAGGAAATACGATTCGGTCACCAGGGCTGCTCCTTGGGTTGTATGTTGACCGTCAGGTCGATGAAGACTCGCCGTTGAGTCGGTCAATATCAGCCGCCGTCATTCCGTGGGCGCCATGGAAGCACTCGGTGGCACAGCCTGATCCGCACGAAGTTGCGCCGTAACTCGCCGCCAGGCGAGTAGGACGTCGTCGAGGTGCTCGCACATGGCCGCTCGGGCGGCCTGCGAAGCACGCCGCGAGACCTCGCGGTAGATGGTTCGATGGGCATCCAGCGCAACGTCAGCGCGGTGGTCAACGGTCTCGAACGTTTCGACGCGGATCTCGACAAGGGGACCCGCGATGGCGTCGAGGAGGACCGTGAACAATTCATTGTGCGTCGACTGTGCTAGGAGCCGATGGAAGGCAACGTCGGCTTCGGCCGCCGACTGGGGGTCGGAGAGAACTTGCGCCATCTGCTCGCACGAGTCGAACAGGGCCTCAAGATCGGAGGCAGTGGCCCGCTCAGCAGCTATGCCGGCGACTTCGGTCTCGAGTAGGGCCCGGACCTCGTGCACTCGTGCATAGTCCAGCGCAGGTCTACTCCGCAGGTACAGGCTCATCGACTCCCGGACCGTGGATGGCTCGACGCGGGCGACGCGCAACCCGCGCCCCTGGGTCATCTCGACCACACCCTTGCCAGCCAGTGATCGAAGAGCTTCGCGTATTACCGTCCGCGAGACGCCGAACTGCGTTCCTAGGTCGCGCTCGGACGGGAGAGCCTCGCCTGCATCAAGAGAGCTATCGACGATAACTTCGAGGATTCGGCTCGCAACTTTATCCGATAGCCTAGGCTCGCGTGGTACCCGCTTGAAGGCGAAGCCGAACTCTAGTGGCCGATTCGGATCGCCGATCCGACCAGCGGGAGCCTGCCGTGGCGCTATCTGCGAACCTTCAGCAATGGTGTCGTCCACTTCCATCTCCGGACTTTACATCTGGTATACCATCATACTATCCTTCGACCCAAGGTCAAGGATTTACCTGCAGCAAGGGGTGATCGTCCCAACTCCTTGTCCTAAGTGGGTTAGAACTGACGAGGACGCGGAACCGCGCGAACGGCTTAGCGCCTGACGCTCACCGAAACTGCTGGTCCCGGCGGTCCGATGTCGTCGGTAACCCTAGGACATCCTCAGGCCGTCAGGCGGCGTCCACCCCAAGCCACCGGTGGAGGGTACGATGAAACTTGGCGTACTGCTGGTTCTCTTTGCTGACTTGCCCTTCGAGAAAGCGCTGGATCGAGCCGTCGAGGCTGGGCTCTCCTGCGTCGAAATTGGCACCGGTGGGTACCCAGGCGACGCCCACTGCAAGCCGGGGGAGTTACTCGCGGATCGGGCTCGGGTCAAGGCTTTTAGGCGGGCTGTCACCTCGCGTGGACTCGAAATCAGTGCCCTGGCGTGCCACGGCAACCCTCTTCATCCAAGGGTCGACTTCGCGAAGGCAAGTCACGAGCTCTTTGTGAAGACGGTGGAGCTGGCGGAGAGCCTAGAGGTCAATCGTCTGACTCTGTTCAGCGGCTGTCCTGGCGATAGCGACTCGGCCCGATATCCGAACTGGGTGACCTGCGCATGGCCAAACGAGTACGGCGAGTTGCTGGAATGGCAGTGGCGGGAGAAGGTCGTTCCCTACTGGCGCGGGCAGGCCGGATTTGCCTCGGCCCATGGCGTCAAGTTGGCCTTCGAGCTTCATCCTGGATTCGTGGTCTACAACCCGGCTAGTCTGCTGCGATTGCGTGAGGCCTGCGGCGAGGCAGTTGGCGCCAATCTGGACCCCAGCCATCTGTTCTGGCAAGGAATCGACCTCGAGTCTGCGATTGCCGAGCTAGGCCGGTCCAAGGCCATATTCCATGTTCACGCCAAGGACACTGCGATCATGCGGCCGGCTGCAGTCAACGGGGTCCTCGATACGACGCCCCTGGGCGACGTCGCCAAGCGGAGCTGGATCTTCCGCACGATGGGTTACGGCCACAGTGAATTCGACTGGCGCAGGTTTCTTGTTGCGCTTCGCATGGCCGGCTATGACGACGTCCTTTCGATTGAGCAGGAGGATGCGCTGCTTTCGGTCGAGGAAGGTTTCGCCAAAGCGGTCGCCTTCTTGCGCAACGTCATGCCCGTCGAGCCACCTGTCAGCAACGCGTGGTGGGTATGAGCACCGTCATGATCGGAGGCAGCTATCCCATGCTCCGGACGGCTGTCATCGGTACTGGATTCGTCGGCCCACACCACGTTGACGCTGTGCGGCGAGGCGGATTCGCGGAAGTGGTAGCACTGGCCGGTGCCGATGCCCCTCAGCTGGCTGCCCGCTCCCGCGAGCTGGGAATAGGGCGGACGACCGAAAACGTGGCCGAGTTGCTGGCCGATCCGACCATCGACGTTATCCACGTCTGCACTCCCAACAATACACACGTCGAGCTGGCTACCGCCGCTTTGGAGGCGGGAAAACACGTGGTCGTAGAGAAACCGCTGGCTCTCGAGGCCGAGTCAGCGAACAAGCTGGTGACCCTCGCCCAACGGCAGGGTCGTCATGCGATGGTGGCATTCACCTACCGCGGCTATCCGATGGTAAGGCGCGCCAGGCAGCTCGCCGCCGATGGCTCGCTCGGAGAGCTGCGCCTGATATACGGCCAGTATCTCCAAGATTGGCTGGCCCGCGCCTCCGACTACAACTGGCGCCTGGAACCCGCTCAGGGCGGCCGCTCCAGGGCAGTCGCCGACATCGGCATGCACTGGTTCGATACCGTCGAGTTTGTTAGCGGTCTTCGCATCGAGTCGGTCTTCGCCGAACTGGCGACCTTCCTGCGCTACCGCGAGAAGCCGGTCGGAGATACGGCAACATTCGCGACTGCGGCTGGTGCCACCGAGCGTGTCCGAGTTCGATCCGAGGACGCGGCTGCGCTACTTGTCCGCTTCGATAACGGAGCGCTAGGGACCTGTCTGGTCAGTCAAGTGAGTTTGGGCCACAAGAACGACCTGGTCGTCGAGCTGGATGGCTCGGACCGTTCCCTGAGTTGGCACCAGCAGTCGCCCGAACAGCTCTGGCTCGGAGCCCGCGACAGCGTCGAGACCCTACTCCGTGATGCCGGCCCGGGGCAGATTCGAGGCGTACCGGATCTTCCTGCCGGACACTCGGAGGGTTGGGGCGAGGCCCTTAGGGACTTGCTGCGGCCGTTCTATGCGGCCATCGCCGCAGGCGAGCCCGCTCCGGCCCCGGGGAGCGCGGCCCCATATCCCACTCTAGCCGACGGCACGCGGGCGGTCGCGTTCGTGGAGGCGGTTCTCGCGAGTTCCGATTCTGGTTGCTGGATGCCAATCGCCGGCGGTACATCTAGCATGAGCTCGGAGCCGATCCGTGGCTGAGGAGCTAATAGATCCTCGAGACACCCTGATCGCGGAGTTGATCGACCTCGCTGCGGTTGAGCCGCGCTTGGTCGTTCTGGACGCCGATGTCTCGCGCACCACTCACACCCGGCAGTTCCGAGATCGATTCCCGGCTCGCTTCTACGACGTGGGTATTGCCGAACAGAACCTGCTCGGCATCTCGGCCGGGATGGCCACAATGGGCTGCATTCCGGTCGCCTCCACTTTCTCTGTCTTCGCCTCGATGCGCGCTGCCGAGCAGCTGCGGACCTCGATCTGCTATCCAAGGCTCAACGTGAAAGTGCTGGGCGGCTACGCGGCGATGAGCGACGCCAAAGACGGAGCTACCCACCACTCCATAGAAGATGTGGCCATAACTCGGAGCCTGGCCAACCTAGTGGTTCTTGCACCGTCCGACGGTGTCATGGCCCGCAAAGTCGCTCGGGCTGCTGTTGAACATGTCGGACCCGTCTACGTGAGGGTCGAGTACGGATCGATGCCGGTCTTGCACGAGCCGGCCACAAGTTTCCGGATCGGCCAGGGCTATCGGATGAGAGCGGGCTCAGACATCACCATTGCGGCGTACGGGTCGGCCGTGGCGCGAGCTCTACAGGCGGCGGCAGCCCTGGCGCGGGACGGGATAGACGCCGAGGTGCTCGACATGGTCTCGCTCAAGCCGATCGATGAGGACCTTCTCTTGGACTCTGTCGGCCGCACGGGCGCGCTCGTCACGCTCGAGGACCACAACGTCATCGGCGGTCTCGCCAGCGCCGCCTGCCAGGCTCTGGTGGGTGCCGGCATGGCGCCCCGTTTTCGCGCTCTCGGGATAGGCGACACCTTCACGGAAAGTGGCGCCCCGGACGACCTACGCGACAAGTACGGGGTGGCCAGCCGCGCCGCCGTTGCCGCGGCCCTAGAGCTGTGTGGACGGGCCGATGCCGGGCCAAGAGTGTAGCGATGACTGACAGACTGAACTCGAGACCCATGCTCGCGGCTCCCGAGCTGGAGCGTATGGCACGGCAGCTTCGCCGCGATGTCGTGGAGATGATCTTCAACGCCGGCAGTGGCCATGCGGGTGGCTCGCTCTCAGCTGCTGAGATCGTCGCCACGCTCTACTGGCACGTGCTCGACGTGGATCCGGCGCATCCGGAGTGGCTGCGACGCGACCGCTTCATCGCCTCCAAGGGCCACTGTGCACCCGTGGTCTACGCGGCGTTGGCCAGGCGCGGGTACTTCGACCCGGGGGAGCTGCGGACGCTTCGGAGGATCGACAGCATCCTGCAGGGCCATCCCTCGATGAGCCACACACCGGGCTTGGACATGAGCTCGGGCTCGCTCGGTCAAGGTCTGTCAGTCGGCCTAGGGATGGCGCTTGGCGCCGGGCAACGTGGTCTGGCCAGCCGTGTCTTCGTCCTCTTGGGCGACGGCGAGATGCAGGAAGGACTGGTCTGGGAAGCGGCCATGGCGGCCGCTCATCTTCGGGCCGGGAACCTGACCGCTATTGTCGACCGGAACGGACTTCAGGTAGATGGACCGGTAAGCGACGTCATGAACGTGAACCCGGTGGCGGACAAGTGGCGGGCCTTCGGCTGGCGCGTCATCGAGGTCGACGGCCACGACACGAGTGCGCTGCTGCGCGCCTTCGACGATCGCTTTGGCAGTGGCGATTCGAGTCAGCCGTGGGTGCTGATCGCTCACACCGTCAAAGGCAAGGGCGTTTCGTTTATGGAGAACGTCATGGAATGGCACGGCAATCTTATTTCTCGAGAGCAGTACGAGATCGCGATTCGCGAGCTGGACGACCGCACGGGCTCTGAGTACCCATGGCAATGAAGGTTGGGCTCCAGCTACACACGGACAGACCAACAGGTAGTCGAGGAAAGGTTCGAGGATGAAGATCGGTTTGCAGGTGTACAGCGTTCGCCGCGCGTTCCAGGCGAATCCGCTCGGAGCCCTCGCGGAGGTCGCCAAGATCGGCTACAAGAATCTTGAGTTTGCAAATCACACTGCCGACAAGCACCCTGGCGTCGGTGCAGAGATCTCAGCCGAAAAGCTCCGCGTCGGGCTCGAAAACAACGGGCAGCGATCGATCGGCTGCCACTTCATGCCGCTCAATGAGAAGGTCTTGCCATCGATTCTGGCGTACCACAAGGATCTCGGAACGGCCAGCGTCGTCATGTCCCTCGACTACTGGCGGGACAGGGCCGATGTCCTTGACCACTGCAAGCTCTACAACCGCATCGGCGAGCAGTGTCACAAGGCCGGCATGAGCTTCTACTACCACAACCACTATCACGAATTCCAGACCACCGAGGGCCGACAGGTTATCGATCTGATCGTTGAGAACACGGATCCCGCCCTCGTATCCATCGAGCTGGACACCTACTGGACGCTGCGCGGCGTCGTTGACCCTGTCGAGAAGATCCGGACGTACGGCAACCGAATCGGCATCTTGCACCAGAAGGACTACCCCCTCGACCAGGTCCGCTACTTGGACGTCTGGACCAAGCTGAACCGTGACAAGCTCGTCACGGCGGAGGAGAGGGCTGGCCTGAAGCGGGATGAGGAGTTCACAGAGATCGGCGATGGGATCATGAAGGTCCAAGACATCATTGACGCTGGCGTCGATGCGGGAGTGTCCTACATGCTCGTCGAACAGGATGCTGGGCACGGCACCGAGTTCGAGATGGTCGCCAAGAGCCTGGCGAACCTCCACGGGATGCATGGGCTCGACTGGGAGCAGTAGAGCTGCGCCCACTCCTTAGTCGGCATCGCGGGGTGCGACGCTCTGCTCCGGCCGAGGAGACCACTTCGCGGGCGTAGTGCCCACGGCCCCGTCCAAAGTCAACCGGCAATGCCCCGCGCGCTCTCGCGCGGGGCGTGACCAGGGCCGCACTAGGTCTTTACATGTGGTATACCATCATATGGTCCCACAGGAACCTGAGGGCCCGATGTCGCGAGAACCCGCCGTCATGCTTCTGGTTCGGTCTGTTCGGCGCTCATGCCTAGATATGGCGGAGCGTCCGGTGGCCGCGTGCCAGGCGAGGGGCGAGTCGCGCAAGTCGTGGTTCATCAGGCCCGCACGGCCCGCTGCGTCCGCGGAAAGTGTGTCCAAGCCGTGTCTGTGGTCGTGCGCAACGCCGTAGCCTCCGACGCCGGCCTCGAACAGACGGACGTGGGCGCGGAGCGACCGCGGCCCAGCGTTCACCCCCAAGGAGGGAGGGTTGATCAGTACGGCGGCTCGGAAGCCGCCCGACCTCCGCCGGCGACGAGTAGAGAAACCGTTGCCGCCCCTTCACCAGTGAGGAGAGGATAAGTATCGTGGTCCGAATACCCAAGAAACTGCCGTTGCTCTTCGCGACTCTCGTGTTCCCGCTCACATTGGTCTCGTGCTCCTCGTCCGCTGCAACGCCCACGGCCGCGCCGGCCACGCCCACGGCCGCGCCTGCGACAGCAGGCCCCTCGGCGGCGATGTCAGCGGCCGCGTCATCGACCACTCCAGTCGTTGCGACCCCTTCGGGGCTGCCGAACCCCTGTGTCAACCAAAGCGGACAGCTGCCAGCTCAGAAGACGCGGATTGACATTGCCGTCACCTTCGACGTCTTCGATGCCTCGCGCAGTACTCAGTTCCAGGCCATGGAGTCCGTTGCGTCGCAGATCAACGCGACCTGCCCCAACCTTCAGGTGGTGGTAACGCCGTACGACTCTCAGAGCTCGGTCTCCAAGCAGATCTCGGACATTCAGACGATTACGCTCAAGAAGCCCCAAGTCCTTGCTGTCATCCCCGTGGACCCGGCTGGAATCGAACCGGCGGTAAAGGCCGCGCACGATGCAGGCATCAAGATCATTGACTTCCGCGGTTCTATGCTCGACGCCTACGGCAAGGAACTACCGTTTATCGATGCCAGCATGCACGGATCGGATAATCCGAGCTACGCAGCGGCCACAGTCAAGTGGATCAACGATTGGCTCACTGCCAACCCCACCAAGAACCTGAACATCGGCGTTATCTACGGCGTCGCCTCCTCGACCCCGAACCTCATTCGCGGCGATGCCATCGTGCAACTGGCCAAGGACAACCCGACTCGGGTCAAGATCGAGGCGACGGCTTATGGCAACTGGCTGGCCAACCTAGGCCAGAGCTACACTCAGACGTGGCTCCTCAAATACCCGGACATGAACATGGTTTGTGCGGCCAATGACATCATGGCTTCGGGTGTTGCGGCCGCGGTGGAGGCTGCTGGGAAGCAGAATCAGGTCCTTGTGACCGGCTATGACCTCACCGACGCCGGTATTCAGCGCGTCCAGGCGGGCGACCAAGCCGTCGACGTCGGAGTCCTCCCCTACGACTACGCGAACGTCATTTATGAAGCCATTGGCCTCGTGAATGGCACTTTCCCAGCAGGGTCCGACTTTACTAACGAGAACCTTTACTCAGTCACGAGTGCCAACGTCACGCAGTTCCTGCAGACCCGCAAGAACCTGATGGGTTATTGATCCTCTACTCAAGACACGCCTGCAAGCAAGCAGCGCGTCAAGGGAGCGCCCGCTGATCAATCGGTGGACGGACAGGTGGCACGTCTACCCGGCCGGCAGGGCCGATCGGTAGGATTGCTCTCGGCGACCCTCGCGGCGCCGCTAAGACGGCAACATACCGCCTGAGCTAGAAGGTGCGAGCCGAGCCAGATACTGGCGGGGCTGGGGATGGTCGAAAAGCTCGACTCCACTGGAGTCGAGCGGCGGGTCCCGATCATCCCCCTCTCCGCAAGCCCGTTGCGCGTCTGAGCCGTCCCAGCTGGGCCTTCGTTCCCGGCTCCCCAGCGCCGACATCTAGCCACAAAGCAACACCGGAGTCACTAGCGATGCAGGGCTCTCCGACTCCAATCAACCGCGCGGCCTACGCCCTGGCGCGCAGGTTCCTGCTCGTCAATAAGGCGCTTCTCTTCACCGTCATACTGGCGATAGTTCTCTCTCTGGAGTCCCCGATCTTCTTCAGCTGGGCCAATGCCACCAACCTTATGGAGCAGGTTGCCGTTCTGACGATCGTCGCGGTAGCCGTGACATTGGTGCTAGGCGCTGGTGAGATCGATCTCTCGGTAGGCGCCATAGTCGGCCTGACTGGAGCGGTCATGGCCAAGCTGATGTGGGAGAACGGCCTCCCGTGGGAGGCAGCCATCCCCGTTGGCATCCTGGTCGGGATCGCGTGCGGGCTCGTCAACGCCTCCCTGATCTCGAGCATCCGAATCCCGCCCTTCATCGTGACACTTGCCACTGCGTCTCTCTATACCGGGATCCTGTACATCATCACGAATCTAGTACCGGTATCCGTCCCGATCGACTTCCAGTTCTTCGGTCAGGGCTTCATCGGCCCGGTCCCGGCGAGCTTCTGTGTCGTCGTGCCGGCGACGGCGGTCATCTACTTGCTCGCCACGCGATCTGTCTTCGGCCTGCACGTCGTTGCCCTGGGTGGCAATCCCGAGGCCGTCCGGCTAGCGGGCATCAGCACCACCCGCCTTCGCCTAGCTCTATACGGACTGGTCGGTGCGTACTGCGGCGTCGCCGGCGTCATCCTTACCGCCTGGTCCGCTTCGGCTCAGGTTTCGGCCGGTTCGGACCTCATGCTTCTTGTCATCGCCGCCGTGGTCATCGGAGGCACCCCACTGTCGGGCGGCAAGACCAACGTGTTCGGTACGTTCTTTGGCTGCGTCGTGATCGGCATGATCAACAACGGTCTGGTGCTGCTCGGAGTGAACCCTAACTTCCAGATCATCTTCCAGGGGATGCTCATCCTGGCAGCGCTGGTTGTGGACGTTCAGTCCACCCGATTGCTGGCGGCTCTGGCTCAGCGTGAGCGCATTGCGGCAGCGGCACGCGAGGCGGCCTTCGCAGAGGCGCCGATCGAGGCTTGAGGTACACAGCGGACTAGGAGCGGGGATTCTACGTCGGGGGCGGTTCACGGCGGCATCGCTCCGTGAACCGCCACCACTGGCGCCCGTGCACCGAGGAAAGGGTTAATCCCGCATGGACAAGGTGAGGATCGGCGTTATTGGGTGCGGCTATATCAGCGAGAAGTACATCGAGCACCTTACGAAGCTATTCCGCAACACCGAGGTCGTGGCAGTAAGCGATCTAGTGGAGAGCAACGCACGCCGTCGGGCGGAACAGTTTGGTATCTCGCGCGTCTGCAAGTCCAACGAAGAGCTTGTCGGCCTTCCCGACGTGGACCTTGTGGTGAATCTGACGACGCCCGAGGCTCACGTCGCCGTGACGAAGCTCGCCCTCGAAGGCGGAAAGCACGTCTACACCGAGAAGCCACTCGCCCTCAACTTCGCCGACGGGCAGGCCCTTGTCGAGCTAGCTGCCGGCAAGGGCTTGCTCGTTGGCAGCGCCCCCGACACAATTCTCGGCTCCGGGATGCAGACGGCACGCAAGCTGGTCGATGACGGCTGGATTGGCAAGCCCATCGGGGCCATCATGACGCACCTTCGTCGCGGTCCAGAGTCGTGGCACCCGGATCCGGACTTCCTCTACAAGAGGGGCGCAGGTCCCATCTTCGACTCTGGTCCGTACTTCATCCTGGCCCTTGCTTACCTGCTCGGGCCCGCCGCGAGTGCACAGTGCGCGTCGAAGATCACGTTCCCTGAACGGACGATTACTAGCCAGCCGCGCTACGGACAGAAGATCCAGGTCGAAGTGCCGACCTACGTCTCGGGCACGCTGACGTTCCGGGACGGCTCTATCGCGACGCTTGTGCTGTCGGATGACGTGCCCGGCACGCGGCTCCAGGATCCTCGGCAGCACAATCACGCCTTCGAGCTGTACGGGACGGAAGGCACTTTGTCGTTGCCTTCGCCGTGCTACTTCGACGGCCAGATCTACTTCCGCAAGCTCGACATGACGGACTGGATCGAATTGCCGAATTTGTTCGGCTATAGCGAGACGATACGCGGCTTGGGCGTCGCGGAGATGGCGTCCGCCCTCCAGCATGGCAGGGCCCCGCGGCTCGATGCTTCCATGGCCTTACACGCGCTGGAGATGATGTGCGCTCTCGAAATAGCATCTGAGAGTGGAAAGGCCTGTCACATCGGTTCGACCTTCACGCGAACTTCGCCAATGGATCTCGCGACCACGCCCGGAGGAGTTGAAGCTCGATGAACCTAGATCGCGCCCGGCGAGATAGCCGGCGAGGGCAGAGATGCCGCTGAAGGTCGGTCTCCAGCTCCATTCCGTCAGGGAGGCGCTCTCGTTCAAGCCTGAAGAGACTCTGGCCCAGGTTGCGAGTGTCGGCTACAAACTCGTTGAGCTATCGGTCCACGACGCTATTGAAGAGCCGAGCTCGTGGCACGGCTTCGGCGCCTCGGACTTGAGGAAGCTTGGCGAAGACCTGGGCCTGCGGTTCGCCGGCGGCCAGGTCACCAACCTCCGGGAAGACAATATCGATGCCGTCGCGGGCTTCTACGCCGACCTTGGGGCGGACCATGTCACTATCCCCCTCGACTACTTCCCGACGCCCGAGATCCTTCATGCGAAATGTGCGCTCTACAACCGAATGGGCGAGGTCGCCGCGCTCCGCGGACTGCGTCTCTTCTACCTGAACCACTACCACGAGTTTCAGGTCGTGGGGGGGATAGTGGTCTTGGATGGTCTGTTGGCGGGCACGGAGCCCGCGCTTCTCGGCCTGGCACTCAGCCCCTACTGGTTGATGCGCGGGCTGGAGGACCCGATCAAGACGTTCCGCAAGTACGCGGGCCGGATCGGCATATTGGAACAGGCCGACTTCCCGCTCGATGGCGTCGACAAGCTGGACATGTGGCATTTCGACCGTCACCAGCCGATTGCGAGGAATATCAAGAAGGACGTGCCGCTTCGGGGGGGCGAGATCGAGAAGATCCATGCCGTCCAGTGCGAGCTTTTCACCGAAATCGGCGACGGCGTCCTGAAGGTTCAGGAGATAGTCGACGAGGCAAACGAGAGCGGGCACGTCGCCTATGTCTTCCTTCGCCAGGATTTCACCAGGTTGCCTTCGGAGATAGAAAGCGTTCGGCGGAGCTTCGAGAACTACCGGCACATTCGCGGGGTCGTGTGGCCATGACCACCCAGCCTGCCAACAGTTCAGCCCGGAGCGCAAACGTGAACGTTGCCTTCCACACGCTGGCCAACGGAGTCTCCGTGCCGATGCTGGGACTCGGTATGGACAACTTGACCGACGCGCGCCTTGCCGAAGAGTCAGTCGCATGCGCCCTCGCGACCGGGTACCGCAGCGTTGACACAGCGTCCGGCTACCAGAACGAGGCTGCCGTCGGGCGGGCAATCGCCGCGTCGCGAATAGCCCGTGCTGATCTGTACATTACGACCAAGGTTGCGTCAGCCGACCATGGGTTCGACAACGCGTTGCGAGCCTTCGATCGGAGCTGCGCCGCGCTCGGCCTAGAGTATCTGGACGCCTACCACATCCACTGGCCGGGCAAGTACAGATATGTGGACACCTGGCGCGCCCTCATCAGGCTGCTCGAGGAGAGGCGCGTGCGGGTCATTGGCGTGTGTAATTTCCTGCCCCATCATCTTGACAGGCTCTTCGAGGAGACCGGCGTCCTGCCTCTTGTCGATCAGGTCGAGTGGCATCCCTACTTCGCTCAGACCGATGTGGCCGCTTACGCCCAATCACACGCCATGCTCGTTGAGGCTTGGAGCCCGCTGATGGTCGGCGGCCCCGCCCTCGAGGACTCGGTGATCCGCGGAATAGCAGCGGAGGTCGGTAGGAGCCCGGCTCAGGTCGTGCTTCGCTGGCACACACAGCGCGGCCGCCGTGTCTTCCCAAAGTCAGTGACGCCCACGCGAATCGCGGAAAACCTGCGGATATTCGAGTTCTCGCTGACGGGGGACCAGCTTGCGGCGATCGACGCGCTCGCCTGGCACAAGCAAAGAATCGGCCCAAACCCAGAGATCTTCTTCATGAGGTGAAGCTGCGCCGACGCGACTCGTGCCTGGTCGCGGCGGCCGCGGGACGAAGGTGGAGGCACAGCGCAGTGTTTCTTGCCTGTCAGTAGAGGTCTTGAAGTGACGGTGACGACAGAAGCTCCTCTCGTGGAGATGACGCACATAAGCAAGTCCTACGGAGGTGTACGCGCGGTCGACGACGTTTCGATCACTCTCAGTTGTGGTGAGTCCTTGGGCATTCTGGGTCACAACGGAGCTGGCAAGTCGACCTTGATCAAGATTCTCTCCGGGGCCGTCGATCGTGACACGGGTGAGATTCTCATGGACGGCAAGCCGGTGAAGATCAGCAGCCCCCGCGATGCCAGGGACCATGGCATAGAAACCATCTACCAGAACCTTGCCCTGGCCGACAACCTGGACGCCGTGGGCAACCTGTTCCTGGGTCGCGAACTCACCGTCGCAGGCCTCTTCCGAAATAGACGGGCCATGGAGGCCGCTGCGCTGGACGTGGTCCACCGGGTCAATCCCAAGTTCTCCGAGATCCGCGAGCCGGTCCGCAATCTGTCGGGCGGCCAGCGGCAGTCGATCGCGATCGCGAGGGCCCTCCACTTCAACGCCAGGGTCGTGATCATGGACGAGCCAACCGCGGCACTGGGACCGGCCGAAACACAGATGTTCAAGGAGTTGGTGCTGCGGCTCAAGGCAGAGAACATCGGAGTCGTCCTCATCAGCCACGACATCCACGATGTATTCGAGTTGGCCGATCGCCTCGTCGTGATGGCAGATGGCAAGGTCATCGGCACTCGGACGACCAAACAGGTAACCAAGGACGAAGTTCTAAAGATGATCATCATGGGCTTGGCCGGGGCAATGCCCGGGTCCGAGTTCGCGGAAGGCCCGTCGGCCAACTGACATGCCTGGGGACGCGCCAGCGCGGCGGCCCGATCTCGTGGGCGCACAGCCCCCGGCGGCCCGCGCGTTCTGGTCCCACGGAAGTGCAAGGTGCCGATCGAGAGCGACCGGGACGCCCGGCTACGGGCGAGCTCAACCCGGGCAGACGAGGTATCTGATGACGCAATTCGCGGCCAATCTGTCGATGTTGTACACGGAAAGGCCCTTTCTTGACCGGTTTGAGGTAGCGTCGGCGGCGGGTTTCGGGGCGGTCGAGTTCTGGTGGCCCAATCAGCCGCTAAGCCAGGGAGTCACCCTCGACGAGATAGTTCGGCGGGTCCGGGACCTGCGGCTGAAGGTCGTTCTGCTCAACTTCGACGCGGGCAATATGCCGGCTGGGGACCGAGGCCTGGCAGGTGACCCGGTACAGGCCGGCCAGTTCCGAGCAAATGTGCCGGTGGCGATCGAGTTCGCTCGCGAAATGGGCTGCCGCAAGCTCAACGCTCTGGCGGGGAACGTAGTTCCGGGCTTTGAGCTGGCCGACCAGCTGGACCTTCTTGCGGAGAGTGTCGGGTTTGCGGCCGAAGAGGCGGCGAGGGCGGGCATGACGGTGCTGCTAGAGGCGCTAAACCCGATCGACACGCCGCTGTATCTGCTGCCCCGGACGGTCGCCTCTCTGGCGGTCATCGAGCGGCTAGGTCGGCCAAACGTCATGGTCCAGTTCGATACCTACCACGTGGCCAAGGCTGGTGACGACCCGGTGGCAACGATTGCCACAGTCGGCAGCCGCATAGGCCACGTCCAGTTCGCCGACTTCCCCGGAAGGCACGAGCCAGGTACGGGACAGCTTCCGTTTAGGCAAATCTTGGCGGCATTAGCCGATGCAGGCTATGGCGGCGCGGTGGGTCTCGAGTTCGCGCCGCTCGACCCGGCAGCACCGGACCTTTCGTGCCTGAAGTGGCTCGGGGCGTGACGGCGGCGCCGGCGACTGACGGGGTTTCCGGCCGGGCCACGCCGATCTAGTCTCGCCGGCCGCCGACGTAACGGACAAGTTAGGAGGACTGGTATGGGCGATCTGCCGCGGCTTGGGCTCGTTGGGCTCGGGATAATGGGCCGGCCGATGGGGCGCAACCTGTTGCGCGCCGGATATGAACTGACGGTTTACGACGTGGCGCCGGCCGGCGTCGATGAGCTCGTCACGGCGGGGGCCGCAGACGCCGGTTCGCCGAGCGAGGTCGCACGTGGAACCGATGTCCTCATCACGATGCTGCCGGACTCGCCCCAGGTTCGCGATGTCTACTTGGGGCCCAAAGGTGCCTTCGAAGCGCTACGTCCGGGCTGGTTGGCAATCGACATGAGCTCGATCGACCCGGCCGTCTCGCGCGAACTGGCCGCCCGCGCCGCAGCCGGGGGAGCTGAGCTGCTGGACGCGCCGGTCAGCGGCGGCGACAAGGGCGCGATTGCCGGCACTCTCTCGATCATGGTGGGCGGGTCCCAAGCCGGCTATGTTCGGGCGCTTCCGATTCTCGAGGCCATGGGCAAGACGATCACCCACGTAGGCCCGGCGGGGGCCGGCCAGGTTGTCAAGGTCTGCAACCAGGTTGTGGTCGCGGTGGTCATCGAGGCCGTCTCCGAGGCCTTGGTGCTTGGCGCCAAGGCTGGCGTGGACCCGAACCTGATCGCCGATGTGCTCCAGGGCGGGCTGGCAGCCACTCGGGTTCTAGAGATGCGGCGCGAGAACATGATCGGCGGCCACTTCGAGCCCGGATTTCGCACGAGTCTGCACCTGAAGGACCTCAAAAACGCTCTGGAACTGGGCCGTGCCACGGGCGTGCCGCTGCCTGCGGCCAGCCAAGTGGAGCAGTTGATGCGAGCCATGGACGCGGCCGGCCATGGCGACTACGACCACTCCGGACTCATCACCGTCGCGGAGGAGCTGTCAGGCTTCACCGTTTCGTCGTTCGGTGCGACCGGGCCGGGTCGCCAGCCGTAGGCAGAAGGCGGCACAAGCGAGCAATGCCACCATTGCCACTCGCAGGCCGGTCCCACGGGGTCCTGCTGGACTCGTTTATGGCTCAGCCAGATTACCCGTTCAATGCCTCTCTACGGCGACCGCAATGCGTGTGAGGCAGGGACCTGCGGGACGTCAGGAGCGAACCCCGGGAGTATAGGAGCCACACGTGAACGGCGACAGTGCCCAAGTAGATGTGGCGCCAGCTGGGCGTGGCGTCCGGTCGGCACCGTTGAGAGTGGCCGAGGTAGCGTCTCACCTCCTCTTGCGGCATCCACACTCGCCGGCGACAAGCATGCCCGTCACATCTCGCTACCGTGGCGATATGCATCCCATTCGCTTCGGCGTGACGGTGAGCCCGGCCCCGTCGGCGGAGACGTGGGTCACCCTCGGGCGAAGGCTGGCACCCTTCGCCGCCGCATCTGCCCGACGCTCTCTATCACGCGCCCGTTGCTGAAGACAACGCAGCCCCTTGATAACACCCAGGTCGGAACAAGGTCGGCATCGGCCGATCTGCTGCTCTTGACGGCCGTCACGCTGTGGGGGCTGAACTATTCGATCGTCAAGTTCGGCCTGAGCGAGATCGCGCCGCTCGCCTTTCCGGTCTTCCGTTTCGGTGTCGGCGGCATCGTGCTCCTGGTCATCCTGCGCCTGCGAGAGGGATCGATCGGAGTGCGACGAGAGGACCTACCCCTCCTAGCTATGGTGGGCTTCTTTGGCATCACTCTGAGCCAGATCAGCTTCGTCTTCGCGCTCACCAATACGAGCGCCTCGGACACG